>Ga0209431_10000187_pt1 | contig 48201 bp, 49 predicted proteins | sample RifCSP13_3_FD_184021 | JGI IMG/M metagenome (GOLD analysis project Ga0209431, IMG submission 184021) | Soil microbial communities from Rifle, Colorado - Rifle CSP2_sed 13_3 (SPAdes) (version 2) | ecosystem: Environmental > Terrestrial > Deep subsurface > Rock core/Sediment | place: Rifle... | reverse complement strand
TGAATTCATTAAGCAGGGTGCGAAAAATAATCCAGAGGAAGTAGCGAAACTTCAGACTTTCATCAACAGGCACGAGGGCACCAATATACCCGTAACCGGGTTCTACGGCCCAGTAACTTACGCGGCAGTGCACACGATGCAGGCCAAATACTGGCAGGAGATACTCGCCCCGTGGGTTCCTTTTGGATTGCCGACGGAGCACACTTCAACGGGGTACGTATATAAGACGACAAGGCGCTGGATAAATAATGCCCAGTGCCCGACCCTGGATCTCCCGATGCCCGAGCTTCCATAATTTAGAAAGTTTTCCAGAGAACGCCCCTCTATAAGGGGCATTCTCATATATAATGGAAAGAGTGGCCAAAACGTTAAAGAAATATTTTATTCCCCATCAGGGAAACGACCATAAGCCGCATTTTCTGCGCCCAAGAACCACCTCGGTTATTCTCGCGGGGATCCTTTTTTTGGAGATAGCTTTCCTACTGAACGCTTTCTATGTATATCCAACCTCGGATTTCCTCGCGTCTATACTGCCTCTAGTCCTGGTCAATGAGACAAATTTAAGGCGCGAGGGGCAAGACTTGGCTCCCTTGAAAGCAAGCGCTCAATTGGAAAGAGCCGCACAAATGAAAGCGGATGATATGGCGGCGAAGGGATATTTCGCGCACGTAACGCCGGAGGGGAATACGCCGTGGTATTTTTTGGACAAGGCCGGTTATGTTTTTTCGACCGCGGGCGAAAATCTGGCGGTGAATTTTTTTGACTCGAAAGATGTTGCCGAAGCCTGGATGAATTCTGCAGGACATCGGGCGAATATATTGAATTCAAAATATACCGAAATTGGGATTGCTACTGCCCACGGAATTTATGAGGGCAGAGAGACTGTATTTGTCGTCCAGTTTTTCGGGACGCCCGCGAGGGCTGTAGCGCCCATTTCTCCAACCAAGCTCTCGGTTATTCCGAAAGCCCAGGCCCAGGAAATTCCGGCAGGCGACCCAAACGAAAGTTTTCTTGAGGCTGTAAACGAGAACGCCCAGGAGACTCCCTCGTTAGCGCCTGTTGCCGAAAAACCGCCCGTTACAGGCGTCTTGGCATCGGAGCCTAGATCGGCTGCGAATTATTTGTATTTTGCATTGGCCGGCGTTGTTGCGGCGGCGTTGCTTCTTAAGATTTTCATAAAAATCCGCATACAGCACCCTGTCTTAATTGCGAATGGGATATTGATAATAATGGTAATTTTGACGGCTACTCTTACCAACGAGTTTTTAAGCTCAAGTCTAACCCAAATACTCTAAGTGTAAGAAGTGCACAGTTATCCCGTCTAATTCTGCATAAGGTCAGGTATAATTAGATTTATTAACTTATTAGATTAATCAGATAAATATTATGAGTAAATTTGTATCGATTTTACTTGCCGTGATGCTTGGGGCAGAGTCGCTTTTGGTGCCTGTTTCAGCCATGGCGCAAACCTCTACATCGAACGGCGTAAGCTCGTTAATTACCCAGCTTGAGGCACAAATAAAGACGCTCCAGGCTCAAATTGCGGCTCTAAGAGCCGCGCAGGCTCAAGTCGCGTCGACAACCCTCGCGACTATACGGTTGGCCCGCCAGCTTAGGCAGGGGATGACCGGAGACGACGTCCGGCTGTTGCAGATTCTTTTGGCCGCGGATAGCGACACCTACCCGGAAGGGCTTATTACCGGGCTCTTTGGACCAGCGACAAGACGCGCCGTCATGCGCTTCCAGAAGAAAAATAACATTGAACAGGTCGGATTAGTCGGACCAAAAACGCTTGATAGATTACTGAAGTTTCTTGCGCAAAATCCGATTTCGCAGGAAAATGACGACGACGATGATGATAACGATGGGGACAGGCGTGAGAAAAAATTCTGTATCCCGCCTGGACATCTTATTGCTCCGGGATGGCTCAGAAAAATTGAAAGAGAAGGAGATGACCGAAAAGGCGGTGATCGCGGCTTAGGCAACATTAGGGACATCAATCTCGTTACGCCATGCAGGAGCGGATCAAGCACTCCTCCGGTTATAACACCAACACCTACCCCAACTCCGACGCCTACGCCAACTCCCACGCCTACCCCAACTCCCACCCCAACACCGACGCCTACCCCAACTCCGACACCTACTCCTACCCCAACTCCCACGCCTACCCCAACTCCGACACCTACGCCAACTCCCACGCCTACCCCAACTCCCACGCCAACACCCACTTAAAGAAGCGTAGATAATTAGGAAAACCACTGCCCCGCTTTATTGCGGGGCGGTGGTTTTTGTGGTAACATTTTTGCATGAATTATTTGAGAAAATTATTTGTAAGGCCGTATTTGTATTACACAATCTCTCTTCTCGTATTGATTTTGGGAGCATGGTTTTATTTCGGCTCATCCGGCAAATCTGAACTTGAAACAATCACCGTTAAAAGAGGGGAGTTGATCCAGGAAGTCAGCGTGACCGGCAAAGTGAAGCCGGCGGAAAGCGTTAGTTTGGGTTTTGACAGGGGAGGCAGGATTACAAGAGCGCCGATCAAGGTCGGCGACAGGGTAGTCGCCGGCCAGACACTTGTCGAAATATATAACGCAGATCTTTTATCGGAACTCAGGGAAGCTGAAGCCAGCCTGAAATCGGAAGAAGCAAAACTGGCCGATCTTAAAGAAGGAGCTCGCCCCGAAGACTTGGCAATCGCGGAAGCCAAGGTCCAAGAAGCCCGACAGAGCTTATCCGACTATATCCAAGATTCTTATACCAAAGCAGATGACGCCATCCATAATAAAGTGGACCAATTTTTTTCCAATCCCCGAAGCACCAGCCCGCAGGTGAATTTCAGTACATTTTCGCAACTTGAGGCCGATTTGGAGTCCGGACGCGTGGTGGTGGAAAATAAATTCATCGCGTGGAACGCGTCTCTGCTTAAGATGAATTCCGAGGCCAATATGTATGTCTTTTCCGCGGAGGCGCTGGATAGCTTAAAATTCATTAAGAGCTATCTCGACACCGTCGCAATTGCTATAAATTCTCTAGAACCATCCCCGTCCTTAACGCAGACGCAGATCAATAGTTACCGGGCGGATGTTTCAACCGCCAGGACAAATGTGAATACGGCGATTAATAATGTTTCAGGGGCGGCATCAAGCTTAAAAATTGCCGAAAGCGAGCTTTCGAAAGATCTTGCCGGGAGTACGGAGCAGGAAATTTTGGTGCAGGAAGCCAGCGTTGAGAAGGCGCGGGCAAGCGTGAATAATACCCGAGCCCAAATCTCGAAGACGGTCATTACATCGCCGATAAAAGGCGTTGTCACAAAGCAGGACGCCAAGGTGGGGGAGATTGTCAGCGCCTCTTCCCCGGTAGTTTCGGTTATCTCGGACGCGAGTTTCCAAGTTGAGGCTAACCTTCCGGAAGCAGATGTCTCTAAAGTTAAGGTTAACGATCTCGCCAAACTGACCCTCGACGCTTACGGGAACGATGTTGTCTTTGAGGCTAAAGTTATCGCAATTGACCCCGCGGAAACGGTAATCGAAGGCGTTTCAACGTACAAAATAACTTTTGAATTCCAGAGGGAAGACGAGAGGATTAAGTCGGGCCTCACGGCAAATATAGATATTTTGGCCGAGAAGAAAGAGGGAGTTATCGCTATACCCCAACGCGCAGTTTCGACAGAGAACGGGGCAAAGATCGTCCGAGTTGAGCGAGAGGACGGGAGAGTTGATGAAATAAAAGTTGAATTGGGCCTTTTTGGGTCCGACGGCCGAGTTGAGATACTCTCGGGACTTGAAGAGGGGATGAAGGTAATAATATCCCATGAAGTTAATTGAGGTAAAAGGCCTCGAGAAAATTTACCAAAGCGGAGAAACCAAAACCGTTGCGTTGGGAGGGGTTTCGTTTTCCGTGGATCAGGGAGAATTTATCGCGATAATGGGTGCATCCGGGTCAGGCAAATCCACACTGCTTCAGTTGCTGGGATTTCTTGATCGCCCGACCGGAGGGACATATAAATTCGCGGGCAAATCCGTCGAGGAATATTCGGAGCCCGAACTTGCCAAAATCCGGAACGAGAAAATAGGATTCGTTTTTCAGGCGTTCAATCTGCTCGCGCGCTTTTCTGTATACGAGAACGTGAAATTACCTCTTTTCTATTCAAACATCCCGGAGAGGGATTGGGACGCGAAAATAAGGAGCGCAGTTGATGCGGTCGGGATATCGCATCGGATGGCCCATGAGCCGGGCGAGCTTTCGGGAGGCGAAAAACAACGGGCGGCGATAGCGCGCTCGCTCGTTCTCGAGCCGGATATGATACTCGCGGACGAGCCGACGGGAAACCTCGATTCGAAAAATAGCGAGATGATAATTAAGCTCCTCGACGAACTAAACCGAAAAACGGGAAGGACGGTAATTTTAATAACCCACGAAGAATCGCTGGCAAAATATGCCCGTCGTCTTATCGGGATGAAAGACGGGCAAATCGAAAGCGACAAGAAAATATGACAGCGAGGCATTTATTTAAAACCGCGATCAAAGCATTAAAATCGCACAAATCGCGATCGTTTCTTACAATTCTCGGCATCGTCATCGGGATTACGGCGATAATATTGGTAATGTCGATCGGCCAGGGGGCGCAGGATTTGATCCTCTCGCAGATACAGGGGTTGGGCTCGAAAACGATAGTTGTCATACCGGGGCGCGAACCCACCGGCCCGTCGGATGTCGCACAAGTCTTTTCCGACTCGCTCAAAGAAAGGGATTTGAATTTAATTTCAAGGAAAGAGAATGTCCCGAATGCCGACAAAATTGTGCCGGTCGTATTCGGAGGCGAGTCTATTGCGTACGGAAACGAAACGTATCGGGCTACAGTATTAGGAGGTGCTGCGGACGTATTTGAAATATTCGATATTTATCCCGCCGAAGGAGTCGCCTTTACGGAAAGCGATGTCCGAAGCCGCCAGGCGTACGCAGTTATCGGGAGCAAAGTAAAAGACGAACTTTTTGGCGGGGACGAGGCAATCGGGCAGCGCATAAAAATTAAGGAGAAAAATTTCCGGGTTATCGGCATCCTGCCTCAAAAGGGGCAAGTCTCGTTTTTTAATTTTGACGAGATAGTTTTGGTCCCATATACCTCCGCGCAGGATTCGCTTTTTGGCATTAAATATTTCCATCGCCTTATCATCTCCGCGGATACGGAAGAAAATATCCCAAGGGTAGTGGAAGACTTGCAGGCTACGCTCCGAAATTCGCATAACATAACGGATATCGAGAAGGATGATTTTTTTGTACAAACGCAGGCGGACCTCGCCATGCGAATTGGGACTGTAACAAGCATTTTAACGCTTTTGCTCGTTTCAGTTGCGGCAATTTCGCTCGTTGTCGGCGGAATTGGCATTATGAACATAATGCTGGTAGCCGTAACCGAGCGCACGCGCGAGATTGGGCTTAGGAAAGCGCTGGGCGCTGCGAACAGGGATATCTTGAGGCAATTTTTATTCGAAGCGGTAATACTCACTGGCGTGGGAGGAATCCTGGGGATTTTGATGGGGGCGCTTTTGGCTTTCGGGGTCTCGCTTATCCTCTCCCAAGCGCTCGGCCTTTCTTGGGCATTTTCGTTTCCGATTTCAGGCGCCTTAATTGGTTTTTTTGTATCTGGGATAATCGGACTCGTGTTCGGAATTTATCCTGCGAGGAAAGCTTCCCAGAAAAATCCCATAGACGCCCTTAGGTACGAATAGCTTGAAAAAGCTCACCTCTCCTGTATACTGGGCGAAATTGCTGTTTTGGCTAAAGGGGGGTGATTTAATTGAGAATCGACAAAGGAAACAAAAGATTATCAAGGCTTTTTTCTGCCTTTGCAAAAGCCGAGGCTGCTTTTGAGCTTACTTCCGAGCGATTAAGGGTTTTGCGATTATTGCGCGGACTACGCGCGAAATGGCTTTTGGGAAAAGCTCTCCGATTGTTTGAGAAATACTTGGAGGCAAGTGCGGAAGTAACGCCAAATGTCCTTAATATCGGCGCGCGAATATATTTTCACTCTTCAGATTATATGCGCGCGATCCAATACGCGAAAGATATACTAAAAAGGGATATCGGGGCAGATCAGCGCGCGCTAGCTTTGGCGATTCTCGCGGAATGCCACGAAAAGTTGAAGAATTCGAAAAAGCCCGAGGACACTTTTAAGCTCATTTTCGGAGAGCTGTATTATAAACTTGAGCCTATCAACCAGGTTAGGGTTCGCAGATCGCGAGCGGGCTTCGAAGGCAGGCGCGGAAATGTTGAAAAGGCCCGAAGGCACATCAAGCGTGCGAGGGAAATTGCAGACGAGCGAAAATTCGCCGATGAGCTCGCAAAGCTCGATGCGCTCGAATTGATGCTTTTAAAGAAGTGAGAGAATGAGCGGGGAGTGTCCGAGGACATTCTCCGCTCATTTATTTTTATCTGAAGTTCTGTTAATCTTTTCCTATGCGTAACGAGAAAAAATCCCACCGCCTGCCCGCGCACTTTAAGCCAAGCCAGTATAAAATTATGCTCCATCCTGATTTTGAAAAATTTACTTTCAGGGGAGAAGAAATTATTTCTTTCAATCTTACGAAATTGGAAAGCAAAATCGCGCTTCATGCGCACGAAGTTAAAATCGGGCACGTTTTACTGCGTTCGCACGGCGAGGAAATGAAGCCAGCAAAAATTAAGTACAACCCGAAGTCAGAAAGCGTGGTCTTCGAATTTGATAAAAAAATCCCTCGGGGTAGGGGAGAATTGGATATTCATTTCAAGGGAATATTGAACGACAAAATGCGCGGGTTTTATAAAAGCAAGTACGAACTTCGCGGGCGCCCGGAATATATCGCGACAACCCAATTTGAGGCAACGGACGCAAGACGCGCCTTCCCGTGCGTAGACGAGCCAGCCGCCAAGGCGATTTTCGACATAACCCTCATTATTCCAAAAAGCCACAGGGCAATTTCGAACACGCACGAAACCTCAGTTCGAGAGCATGAATCCGGATACAAGATCGTAGAATTCGCGCCGACCCCGAAAATGTCCACTTATCTATTGGCGTTTATTGTCGGCAAATTTGACTATATTGAGGCAAAAACGAAGGAAGGGATTATGCTTCGCATCTTTACGACGCCTGGGAAAAAGCATCAGGCAAGGTTTGCTCTCGACGTTGCTGTAAAAACCCTTTCATATTACACAAAATATTTCGGCGTTTCCTATCCGATGCCGATTCTGGACTTGATCGCGCTTCCGGATTTCGCGTCGGGTGCGATGGAAAATTGGGGAGCGGTCACTTATCGAGAATCCGCTTTACTTGTCGATCCGGAGCACTCCTCGATACATAATACGCAATGGGTCGCGCTGGTTATCGCGCACGAACTCGCGCACCAGTGGTTCGGCAACCTTGTAACGATGGAGTGGTGGACGCATTTGTGGCTAAACGAGGGGTTCGCGTCATGGATAGAATATCTTGCCGTCGATCATATTTTCCCGGAGTGGAATATATGGACGCAATTTGTCCGGCAGGACCTATCCCGCGCGTTGCAATTGGACGCACTCGAGAATACCCATCCGATTGAAATTCCGGTAAGAAATACGGACGAGATTGGCGAGATTTTCGACGCAGTAAGCTATTCAAAGGGAGCTTCAGTCATCCGGATGATCGCCGATTATATTGGGGAGAAAAAATTCCGAAGGGGACTCGGACACTATTTAAAGCGCCACCAATATGCAAACGCATCTACGCGCGATTTATGGGGCGCTCTTGAAGAGGTATCCGGCAAGCCAATTCGAAATATAATGAAATATTGGACAGAAAGGCCTGGATATCCAGTGCTCCGCATTTCGGAGAAAGAAAAATTTTTTGAGATCCGTCAGCATAGATTTTTTTCGAGTGCTGTATCGAGAAAAAATAGCCGGGATAAAACGCGCTGGCCCGTCCCGATTTCATTTTTAAGGCAGGGAGCAAAAAAAACGGAAGCCCGCCTTTTGAAAAAGGGACAGATGGAGGTAAAGAGGAGCGAAAATCGCTGGATAAAGTTTAACGCGGGGGCCGTCGGCGTGTTTCGGACCGACTACCCAATAAAAATGCTTGAACAATTAAAGAAACCCATTGAGAGGAAAGAACTTTCCGCCGAGGATCGATTCAGCATACAAAACGACGCCTTCGCACTTTCGGAATCAGGAGAATTGCCGACTGCTGCCGCAATGGAGCTGGCTCTTTCTTACCGGTTTGAGAACGATTACGCGACGTGGAGCGATTTGGCCGAAAACCTAGGGAAAATCTATATGCTACTCGAAGGGACGAAGCTCGAGGAGGGATTTAGGAAATTCGGGCAGGAAATGTTTTCCATTCTTACCGCGCGCCTCGGGTGGGAGAGAAAGGCGAAAGAACCCCATTTTGATTCGCTCCTTCGCGGAATTTCCATAAGCCAGTCCGGGCGGTACGGGGACGAGAAAGTAATCAAAGAGGCGAGAAAGCGTTTCTCCGCGTACGTAGCCGGAAAATCACGCATCCACCCGGATATACGGCAGGCAGTATACTCAGTCGTCGCGAAAAATGGCAGCAAAAAAGAATATTTGCAGGTCCTGGAGCTCTATAAAAAAACGGTCCTCCACGAGGAGAAAAACCGCCTGGGGCGCACGCTGGGATTATTTTCGGCGAAAACGCTTACCCTGCGCACGCTCAATTTGATAATTTCAGATAAAGTCCGGATCCAGGACAAGCCGGGGATGCTCGCGGCCGTTTGGTCCTCGCCTCTAGGGCGGGAGATGGCCTGGGCGTTTTTGAAGCGAAACTGGAGATATTTCCTTAAAACCTACGGCCAAGGAGGGCATCTGTTCCCGCGGATTATTTCTCCCGCGGAGAGTTTCAATTCAAAAAAATACGCGACGGATATCCGGAAATTTTTCAAGAGCCATCCTGTATCTTCGGCAGCGCGAACGGTTGAGCAAGTAATTGAGCAGATTATCTCAAACGCCGATTGGATCGGGCGAGAATATGGGAAAATAGAAAACTGGTTGAGAGAGAAAAAATATCTATGAGATTAGAATTCTTGCTTTCGCTCCCACTTGTGGAAGGAGATATTCACGATTGAGAAAATGAGTCCAAAGATGAGTGCTGCCCAAAAGCCGTCAACCGAAAAACCCGGGACGACATAGGCCGCAAGCATAATCAGGAAGGCGTTTATTATGAGAGTAAAAAGGCCGAGGGTTATAATTTCTATTGGCAGAGTCAGGAAGATAAGGATGGGCTTTAAGATTGTATTTACAACCGCAATCGCGAGCGCGGCAACGAAGGCCGTAGTATAGTTATCGACGTGCACGCTAGGCATGATATACGCGACCGCGAGAACGACCAATGTATTTATTATCAAACGGATTAGGATATTCATAAAATAATTTTAGCATAAAAAAGAAGCCCGGGCGAAGTGTTTAATTTCGCGCTCGGGCTTCTTGATTGTTGGACTTTGGTTTCCGCTAACCCTTGATCGGTGTATCCTCCGAGTACACCTCTAAGATGCCTGTCTTATTTTTTTCGATCCGGTTGTCGTCGACGATCACCCATGACGAATCCAAAAGGTTGTTGGATCCATCGGTGATGATCCCATCGACATCCGCCATCACGAACCGGCCTGACGACCTGGTTATTGAGGTAAAATTCGGGGTTTTTCGTTTTGATTTCCCCGAATAATCTCCCCAGTCGTCTTTGTTGCCGTCGAGGGTAACATTCAGACTGACAAAGATGTTCCTGCCGGTAGCATGGTTAAACACCAACGCCGTCTTATTTATCGATGCGTCTTGTAAATTCGTTGTGGCGTCGAACTCTTTTTCCAATAGCTCAACTGATTGGGCAACGTCGAGCGTTGCTTGCGGCCACCATTGGCACCAATCGAACCTGTAGAGCTGGATCCATAGGTGGGATTCGTCCACCTTTTTTTGTTTCTTCTTCGTCAAGCTGTCGCTTGCGTGTACGAAGACCTGCGAATAACCGCAGGTGTCGATTCCAACGCGGTATACCACGGCCGCCTCATTCGCAAATTTCACCCGATACACCGTTTTCGCCGCAGGGGAATCGCCTCCAATGATCCCAACCAGTAGCGCCACCATTCCAAAGAACCCAAAATACCTCTTTGCCATAAAATAGCCCTCCTTATAGTGTTTTTTTCTAGCCTTATGGCAAGGCCAGATTGTTTTATAGTATATACTATATCGGATATTTTGTCAAGTATTTTGAGGAGGGCTCAAATAAAATAACCGGGAGAAGAGTCTACACTCTCCTCCCGGTTTTACTGCATGTGCCGGCGGGTTATCGGCGGCTATCGACGCTCTTTGGTGATCTGGCGCATCTTCCCGATGAAACCTTCCGGGAAACTGCGGTCGAAATAAAATTCGTCATTGCCCACCTGAATAACTCCGTCGAGCTCGGTTTGTTTGAACCGGTGTCTCGTCTTCTCGATCGTAAAGGTACTTCCGTTTAGGGACTCCGTTCTCGTATTGCTTCTTTGTAACTTCGCACCCCTTTTTGCGCGGAAGGTAACGTTAACGGAAATCTCAACAGGATGCCAACTAACTGAATCACGCGCCCAGCAGGAAGATTCGGTATGAATTTCTCCATTGACCAGCCTATCGATATCGAACTCCCCATCTCGGAGCGGGCAATACTGTTTCACTCTCTTGACGATGACGTCATGGCATTTAACTTCGAAGTCGATGTTCATGTAGGATGGCGTCGACGACCCACTCTCACGCTTTTCGGACCAGAAGTTCAGCACCTTTTCATGGCACCCGTTCTGGATCTCCTTGTATACCGAGAAGGTGCCGAACGTTTCGTCCGATACCGTTACCCAGCGACCCCCGTATGCCGAGCCCGACGACAGGGCCAATGTCAACGCAAAAGCGATGACTTTAGTAATGCTGTTCATTTTCCCCTCCTTATGTTTTAAGTCAGCCAGTTTTTCCAGCTGAAACACTTCAGAGGCACTCTACCTTACTATTTATCTTGTGTCAATAGCATTTTTGCTGTCAGGCCTTTGAGACGCGCTCGGTATATTCGCCGGTTTCGGTGTTGATTTTGATCACATCGCCTTCCTCGATGAAAAGGGGGACGTTGATTGCAAGTCCGTTTTCAAGAGTTACGCTTTTATTGCCTCCTTGCGCGGTATTCCCCTTGAAGCCCGGAGCCGCTTCTTTGACTACATAGTCAACTTTAACGGGCACTTTGATGGTAATAATTTTATCCTTGAATTTATACGCAGTGACCTCGAGATTAGGTTTTAAAAATCTCGTGGAGTCGCCCATGAGGTCTTCGGATAGATTAAAGCGATCTCTGGGGTTGTCGGGTTTTTGGAAAAAATATTCTCCTCGGTTTGCGTAGATGAATTTTATCGTCTCGCGCTCGATATCCGCCTCGCGAACTGTATCCGAGGGCTGGAAAGTTTTTGAGACGACTTTTCCAGAAATCAAATTACGGATTTTGGTCTGCACAGAGGGCTTTCGCTGCTGCATGCGGACAAAGGCATAGTCAACTACCTCGTACGGCTCACCGTCCATGATAAATTGCGTCCCCGGGGTTAAATCAGTGTATGACAACATGCGCTATATTATAAGGATTTTACTTTTTTCCGCAAGTCATGTATTATGATTTGAAACAATTTTGTACATCTTCCAGGAAGTTTCGCTGTCCATTGGCTGGGGTGCCCAGGTGTACCCCGGCTTTTTTATTAGAAAGAAAGTAGAAAATCTGCTAAAATTCTTCTATATTTACCTTCAATGTAATAAAAAATGGCATATAAACCAACAATCGGGCTCGAAATACATGCGGAGCTCGCGACAAATACCAAAATGTTTTGTTCGTGCAAGAACGATCCGGACGAGCGACACCCGAATATCAATATTTGCCCTGTGTGCCTCGGACACCCGGGGACCCTGCCGGTTCCCAATAAAGAAGCGATACATAAAGTTTTAAAATTTGGGGCGGCGATCGGGGCCTCAATCGCGGACGAATCCAGATTTGACCGTAAAAATTATTTTTACCCCGATTTGCCAAAAGGATACCAGATTTCGCAATTTCCGTATCCTCTCGTTCGCGAGGGGATTTTAGAGCTCCCGTTTTCGGGTAAAAAAATCCGCATAACACGCGCGCACATTGAGGAAGATGCCGCAAGATCCGCGCACGAAGGAAAGGCGACACTGGTCGATTATAACCGCGCGGGGGTTCCTTTGATGGAGCTTGTGACCGAACCCGATTTAAATTCGGCCGGGGAGGCGCGGGAGTTCGCGGAAGAGCTTCAATTAATTCTGCGCTATCTGGGAGTCTCCGACGCGGATATGGAAAAAGGCCAGATGCGGGTTGAGGCAAATATTTCGGTTTCTCCTGACGCCAACCTCGGAACAAAAGTTGAGGTAAAAAATATAAATTCGTTTAGGGCTGTTGAAAAAGCAATCGAATTTGAAATTGCGCGGCAGGGGAAATTACTGGACGAAGGCAAGAAACTTAAGCAGGAGACCCGCGGTTGGGATGACGCACATCAAAAAACCGTCGCCCAGCGCTCAAAAGAAGAAGCGCACGATTACCGGTATTTTCCCGAGCCGGATATCCCGCCCATGAAATTATCGGAGGTTGCCGAGTTTTCCTTTTCGGCCTTAACCCACGAGCTTCCCGAATTGCCAAATAAAAAGCGTGTTCGATTTAGGAAGGAATTTAATATCGACGGAGAAAAACTTGAAATTTTTGTGAGAAACAAGAGATTTGCGGAATTTTTTGAGGAAGCTGTTTCGGAGGGGAATCGATGGAACAACGAGGCTAACCCCAAAAAAATTACCGAACTTTCCGTTAATTATTTAACTTCGGACTTGATGGGAATTTTGAAAAGTAATGAGATTTCTTTGGAAGATACAAAAATTACTCCGGAGAATTTCGGGGAGCTTATGAAAATGATTTTACAGGGCGAGATTTCGTCCCGTGGCGCTAAAGATATATTGGCGATTATGGTTGCGAGCGGCGAAAGTCCGGCGGAGATCGCAAAAAGGGAAGGCGTTTTGCAAACAGGAGATTCAGGAGAGCTCGAAAATATCGCGCGTGCAATTCTCGCGTCATATGATGAGGCTGTCCGAGACTATAAAAAAGGGAAGGAGGCCTCGCTTCAATTTCTGGTGGGGCAAGCGATGCGAGAAGCGAAGCAACAAAAAATCGGCGCGAATCCGGCGATACTCAAAGAAATATTTCTACAGCTTTTGAAATAATACAGTAGAAACTTTGCACCTATTTAATTAGTAATTAGTCCGCTATAGCTAGATAATCACTAATTTTATAAATTGAATTTTGTTTTGATATCAAGCTCGTTATCAATATTTTCTGCAAGAATGCGGCGCACAAATTTATGTATATTAAAAAATTCCACCACAAAATCTATTTCTTTACCACACTCAAATGGATGCACAAGCACGCTTTTCTGCAATTGGTAGAATCCCATTCTTTTTAAACTTCTTGAAAGCGCATCTCTGGATTTTTTAAACTTTTCGGGGATGTCGAAAATTATGATTCGCCATTTTCTATCCCATTTTTTCATTCTGGGAATGGTTATTTCGTCAATTTTATAAGTAAGCGCATGCTTTTTGCCAAGCTCCGTTAAAATCAACGTAGTAGTTTCGTCAGGGTTATCTATTGCATCTAGCAGCTTCGATCTATATAGATTTTTAATGGCTCGTTTCAAGGCGTAATGGTTTACCCATTCCCAATTTTTCTGCACGCCCTTAATTATTCGAAAATATTGCTTTGGAGATTTAGTTAATCCCAAGGCGACCCCACCCATTAGAAGTAGGAGTATTTTCTGTGTAGTTGGTCTTAGTTTTCTAAATCCCAAACTAGAATTTGAGTTTTTTCTCATTTTTAGTAATTATCATGCTATCGCTGAATAATTGCAAACAAGTTTACGGTCGGCTTGATATCCGGCGTATTGCTGACTTTCTGGCCAGCATATTGGGTCGGACGCGGATTCAGACAACTCAAGCCAGCTGGAGTTATTGATAAAGCAGGAAGCGGAGTAAGGCGAGGGCTTGGGGATCTATAGGGAACGAGAATTCGTGAAAGGAAGGCTCTGTTGGAAAAACGCGGAGCCTTCTATTTTTTTAACCACTTTATACGTTTATCATTTTTCCACCAAAGCATCTGGCGACGGGCGTAGGCGACGGTTTCTTTGTTTATTTTAGCAATCATTTCCTCACGGGTAATTTTCTTTTGCAGATATAGCGCGGGGTATTTATATTCAAACCCAAGCTCACTGAAGCGTTTCCCCGAAATGCCGGAACGGCGCAGCTCTTGAACCTCGCGGATTAATCCTTTCTTTAACATCTCGCGGATTCTTCTATCAATTCTGCCTTTGAGCTCCTTGGGCGTGCGTTTAATTCCTATAAACCTAGTGTCATATTTCCTTTCCATCTTGAATTTAGGAACTTTGCCGAGAGCCTCGATAATTTCAAGCGCTCTCACGACGCGTCTCTTATTTTTTCGGTCGACAGTTTTCGCGCGCCCTGGGTCCTTTTTCGTAAGGATTTTTAATAGGGAAGCGAGCGGTTGTTTCTCAAGCTTTTTACGAAGTTTAGGGTTCGGAGGAACTTCGGGAATGACTATGCCGTCTGCGATTGCCCGAATATAAAAAGCGCTTCCCCCGGCCAGTATCGGAATTTTGCCCCCTTCAAATATTGAAGCGATCGCATTATCCGCGCATTTTTTCCATTCCGCGACGCTGAACGCAGTTTTGGGGTTGGCAATATCCGTACAAAGCTGGCCATTGATTTTGGCAGTGCCAATATCCAAACCTCGATAAACTTGCCTTGAATCCGCAGAGATAATTTCGCCATGCAATTTCTTGGCAAGTTTAATGGCATATTCAGATTTCCCGGAAGCCGTCGGCCCGAGAATAACGATTAGTTGTTTCCTATTTCGCAATTTTTATGAATTCCTCAATTGTTTTCTGTCCTAGGTCCCCATTGCCACGCTCGCGGACAGCAACTTTTTTTGCCTCCGCTTCTTTCTCGCCGATAACCAAAATATACGGAACTTTCTGCATCTCAGCCTCACGAATTTTTTTGCCGATTGTTTCGTTTCTTAAATCGGTCTGGGTGCGAATACCTTTTTCTTTCATCTGTTTTAGAATGCTTTCGGCGTAAGTGTTAACTTTTTCATTGATTGAAAGTATTGAGACCTGGACGGGCGAAAGCCAGAAGGGAAGCGCGCCCCCGAAGTGCTCCAATAAAACACCGATAAACCGCTCGAACGATCCGAATATCGCGCGATGAATAACAAAAGGTTTTTGTTTTTTCCCGTCTTCATCGATATAGCCCAAGTTGAACTTATCCGGGAGCATTACCAAATCGAGCTGCACTGTCCCCATCTGCCAATCGCGCCCCTGGCTATCTTTGATATGAACTTCGATCTTGGGGCCATAGAACGCGCCTTCGCCTTTCGCTACAGAAAATTTTATCTTGCTCCGCTCTAGCGCGCTTTTAAGCGCATGCTCCGCAATGTCCCACTCCTCTTTAGTCCCGAGCGCCCCATCCGGTTTCGTGGCAAATTGGTAGGCTGCGTCAAAGCCGAACATTTTATAAAAATTAGCTATGGTTTTTAAAACCTGAATAATCTCTTCCTCGGCTTGATCCGGCCGTACATAAATATGCGCGTCATCCATCGTTATTTGACGCACTCGGAAAAGGCCGCCGAGGGTTCCCGAAAGTTCGTTTCGGTGCAGCCTTCCGATTTCGGCGAGGCGTATTGGGAAGTCGCGGTAGCTCCGAACCGTCGAGTTATAAACATAAGTAGACTCGGGACAATTCATCGGCTTTATGACAAGAACTTCGTTATCGTCACGCGGGTTTTTAAACCAAAACATATTGTCCCTGTAGTGTTCCCAGTGTCCGGATTTTTCAAAAAGGTCCTTTTTTGCGAGGATCGGCGTATTTATTTCGTCATAACCGTCCGCGTCGTTTAATTTTCTTGCAAATTTTTCGAGTTCCCGGAATATAATCATTCCTTTCGGATGCCAAAAAGGCGCCCCGGGGGCGATTTCGTGGAACGAAAAAAGATCGAGCTCGCTCCCGAGATCGCGGTGGTCTCTTGCTTTTTTATCAGCCAATGAGGCTTTCTTCTCTGCTTTTTCTTTCTTCATTTTTTTCTCCTAAATTCCTAGCGTCTTCGCAAATTATGCTTGGGTTCCCGTTTCGGATGGAGACCTTGCCCTTGATCACCACGCACTTATCCAACGCGAAAACATTTCCATTATTAGACAAAAGGCGCGGAAATACAACTGTTTCGATAGAATCGGAAAGATCGGCGATTTTTAAAAATAGCATCGGCTGGTTTTGTTTTGTGAGCACTTTTTTGAATTCCTCAATAATTCCTCCGACAACAACGGGTGATCCTTCGGTGAATGTCTTTATCATTTTGATATTGGTTTTCTGACGCGCCAATAGTTTGCGGAATTTCTCAAGAGGGTGCCCAGAGATAAAGAGTCCCAAGAGCTCTTTTTCCCATCGGAGTTTTTCTTCCTGGGTCGCCGGCGGAAATTCTTTTAAAACCAGAGTTGAGGACAATTTTTGACCGGAATTCCCAAAAAGGGAAGTCTGCGAACTGTTTATGTCTTTGGTCGAGTCGCGGTGGTGCGCGAGCAAGGCCTCGATATTTTCGAGCATTTGCGACCGCTCTCCAAGGGAATCCATCGCTCCGGATTTTACAAGCGCCTCGAGCGATTTTTTATTTAGGTCCTGGTATGGAACGCGCTCAAGAAAATTAGTAAGGGAGGAAAACTGGCCATCTTGCTCCCGCGTATGTATTATCGCGCGGACGACGTTCGAACCGACATTTTTGATCGCAAGGAGTCCAAAGCGGATTGCCGGCTTGCCGTTTTTCTCCTCAGGAGCAAAGTTTTCGTAGGAACTATTTATCTCCGGGGGGAGAACCTCGATTTCGAGCTCGGATGCCTCTTTGATGAGAAACCCGACCCGCTCGACGTCCTTTTCATCCGCATTCATTAAGCTCGTCATAAACTCAATAGGGTAGTATGTCTTTAGAAAAGCGGTTTGGTACGCAACCTCCGCGTATGAAGCGGCGTGCGAACGGTTGAACCCGTAGCGCGCAAAGGGCTCCAAGAGCTCGCCCAATTTTTTCGCGACATTTTTCTCTATTTTATTCTCGATCATTTTTGCGACGAATTTTTCCGTCTGCTCTTCCAGTAGGCTCCTGATTTTTTTGCCGACAGCCTTCCTAAGTGTGTCTGCCTCGGCAAGCGTGAACCCAGCCAGCGCTTGCGCAATCTGCATCAACTGTTCCTGGTAAACCGCTATTCCGTATGTATTTTTCAAAATCGGCTCGAGTTTTGGATGAAGATATGTCACACGCTCATGCCCGTGCTTGCGCTTTATATATGAAGGGATGAGCTCCATTGGCCCCGGGCGGTAAAGCGAAATCATTGCAATGATGTCTTCTATATTAGTCGGGCCCAAATCTTTGAGGTACCGCGTCATCCCTTGCCCCTCTAGCTGGAAAACGCCGATTGTCTTCCCTTCGGCCAAAGTTTTAAAAACGTTCGTGTCTTCGTGATTGATCTGGTCCAAATTGAGTGTGGTGCCATGTCGTTTTTTGACAAGATTTAGCGTGTTTTCTATTATGCTCAAGTTTTTAAGTCCGAGAAAATCAACTTTAAGCAATCCCAAGTCTTCAATCGCGTGCATTTCGTATTGAGTGACGACCACATTTCCGGTAACTTCATTTCCCGTTGCGTATTGTAGAGGCACAATATTTTTAAGGGGATCTTTCGTGATAACGACTCCGCACGCGTGGACGGAAGCGTGGCGCGCGACGCCCTCGAGTTTTATCGCCGAATCAATCAATTTTTTTGCCTCAGCGTTTTCTTTATATATTTTCTTTAACTCTTCTACATCTTCGAGGCATTCGGCAAGCCAACCCTCTTTCATGCCCTGAGTAGGGTTAAAGGGGATGAGCTTTGCGAGCTGATCGCAAAAGGCGTATGGGACGCCCAAAGCGCGCCCTGCATCGCGAATCGCGGCGCGCGCCGCCATTGTCCCGAAAGTTATAATTGAGGCAACTTTATCCCGGCCGTATTTATTCCGCACATATTCTAGTACTCGATCGCGCCCGGTATCCGCGAAATCAAGGTCAATGTCGGGTGGGGAGATGCGGTCCGGATTCATAAATCTCTCAAAAATTAAATTGTACGCGATAGGATCGATATTAGTGATTCCTAAAACATAGGAAACGAGCGACCCTGCAGCGGAACCTCTGCCGGGGCCAACGACGATTCCTTCGGTTCTCGCCCAGTTCACAAAATCCTGAACCATCAGGAAGTAAGTTGAGAAGCCCGTTTTTCCTATCACGCCCAACTCATAGTCTAGGCGCTTTTTTATTTCCAGTGTCACTGCTGGATATTTTTGCGGGAGCCGCTCATAGCATAATTCCGCAAGATATTTTTCTGGCCCCTTCCCGCCCGGTACGTCATAGTGAGGAAGCTGGATGACGCCCATCGGTATTGAGACGCGGACGCGGTTTGCGATCTTAAGCGTGTTGTCGCAAGCGTCGGGGAAATCTTTAAAAAACTCGCGCATTGCCTTCGGGCTTCGAAACGAGAAATCACCCGCCTTCATAGTCAGCCTGTCCTCATTGTCGATTTTTGAATTTGTCTGGACGGCGAGCAAAATATCCTGAGCCTCCGCGTCCTCGGGCTTAAGATAATGCGAGTCCTGAGTTGCGACCAGAGGGGTTTCTGTTTGGCGCGCGAGCAGGGTAAGACCCTTCTGTATTTCTTCGTGCCCTTCTATTCCAGGGTTATGCGAAATCTCAAGAAAAAAATTTTCTTTCCCGAAAATATCCTTATATTCAGAGACTAATTTTTGGGCACTCTCGGTATCATTTCGTGCTACGGCGCGCGAAATTTCCCCGCTCATGCATCCGGAAAGCGCAATTATTCCTTTCGAGTGCTTCCGCAGGAGTTCTTTATCCATCCGCGGCTTATAGTAGAATCCTTCCAGGTGCGAAGTTGTGACAAGTTCAATAAGATTGTGATACCCCTCGTCATTTTCAGCGAGAAGGATTAGATGATAGCGGCGTTCATCCACACCGGGCTCCTTATCCTTTAGGGATCTGGAAGCAATGTACGCTTCAACGCCGATGATAGGCTTTATCCCGGCGGATTTTGCGGCTTTGTAAAATTCGATGGCTCCGTATAGATTTCCGTGGTCGGTAATTGCGAGCGCGGGCATTTCCATCCGTGCGGCCTCGCGAACGAGGTCTTTGATCTTCGATAGTCCATCCAAGAGGGAATAATGGGAGTGCGTATGCAGATGCACGAAACTCATAAAAGTATTTTAGAATAATATTATGCCTAAATACATAGTGGGTATAGATGAGGCAGGGCGTGGGCCCTTGGCCGGACCGGTTACGGTGGGTGCAGTTGCCGCGCTGGCGGGCAGGATGAGTTTCAGGGGGATTAAGGATTCTAAAAAATTAAGTCCGGTAAAGAGAGAGAAATGGTTTTCTTTAATTAGCAAAAACCCGCGTCTACGATACAGCTTTGCGTCCGTAAGCCACTCTGTCATAGATAAACGAGGGATTTCCTATGCATTGAGGCTTGCAGTCAAGCGGTGCATAAAAAAATTAGAAATTGAGAATTATGAATTGAAAATTTTGCTCGACGGGTCTCTTTATGCTCCAGATGAATATAACCAGAAAACCATCATAAAAGGCGACGAGAAGATCCCTATTATCGCGGCGGCATCTATTATCGCCAAGGTGACACGCGACAGGAAAATGACACAGCTCGCAAAAAAATATCCAAAATACGCCTTCCATATACATAAGGGTTACGGGACAAAGCTTCACATGCTTCTTGTCAAAAAGCATGGTCTGTGCGATATTCACCGCAGAAGTTTTTGTTCGCGACTAATCTAAAGCAATCTAATCCTTGTTTCATACTACGTTGAACATCGGATGTTCAACCGATGTTCAACAATCTGTGATAGAATTGGTGTAAGATGCGACGAACTAATTTAGCAATAGGTGAGTATTATCACATATACAATCGCGGAGTTGAAAAGCGTGCAATTTTTCTCGACAGCTCAGATTATTGGCGTTTCATGGCCGCACTCATAGGATTTCAGGGTGATGCGGATTTAAACCCGGTCAATAGATTTGTTCGCTTGGTGAAGCAAAGAGAATTCAATGCTGAAATATTTAAGGAAATTGCCGGTAAGAAATATACTGAATTGAATGGCTTTTGTTTAATGCCAAACCATTTTCATCTGATGCTGCACGAAATTGCAGAGGGAGGAATTTCAAAATTTATGCAGCGATCATTAAATTCATATACAAAGTATTTTAATGCTAAATATGATAGGAGTGGACATTTATTCAGTGGCAGGTTTCAGTCATCGCACATTAATCGCGATGAATATTTAAGATATCTGTCTGCCTATATACACCTAAATCCAAACGAAATAAAAAAGTGGGCAGGCAGGGCAATTGAATATCCTTGGTCGAGTTTTCGGGATTGCGTGATAGAAAATAGATGGGCGGGATTTTTGAGGCCTGAAATTTACATTGATCAGGTTGGCGGAATGAAGGAGTACAGCGATTTTATTAAAGAGACCTCAATTACTAAAGTTGAGCGAAAATTAGAGAGTGTTGAACATCCGATGTTCAACATGTTCAACACTTGAATATTAGAAAGCGTTATAATAGACTTCCCTTATGGTAAACCACATGCGACATACTTCGGGGCATCGCGACCAGAGGCGGGCAAATCAGATGTTGGATGCGATAAATCTTTCGAAATGCACGCGTTGCGGGGAGCAAAAACTGCCCCATAAAATTTGCGCAAATTGCGGGTACTATAATGGCCGGCAGGTTATCGATGTTTTTAAAAAGCTGGATAAAAAAGAGAGGAAGAAAAAAGAAAAGGAGCTGGCGAATCCGCCAGCTGGCGGAGAAGGAGCAAAAACTTAAAAAACTAATTTAAATGTTCTTTATGGAAGCAATCTTGAAAAATAAATATGGCAAATAGACATCTGGCGAGGTCCGTCGCGATGCAATCCCTTTTCGAATGGGATTTTAGCGGACGCAAGGACCAGAATATTGGTAAAATACTCGACGCGAATGTAAAGGAATTTGCTCCCGGAATGGAAGACAGCAAATTTGCAAAAGAATTGGTGGAGGGCGTTCTCACTAATCGAACGAAGATAGATTCGATTATCGAGAAAGCAGCTCCAGAGTGGCCGCTGGAACAAGTGGCAATGGTGGATAGGAACGTGCTTCGTATCGGTCTTTTTGAATTGCTTTTCGGGTCCCGGAAAGAAGTCCCGCCGAAAGTCGCCATAAACGAGGCAATCGAGCTCGCGAAAACTTTCGGATCGGAATCCTCAGGGCGCTTTGTAAACGGCGTTTTGGGAACAATTTACCGCGAGATTGGGGAGCCTGGCAAAGACGAAACCTCGAAAAAAAAGCACTCTCTGGAAAATGTAGGAGATTTGCCCATCGAATCTAAGGCTGGAGGCGTCGTTTATCGCGAGGATAACGGCAAACTATCTTTTGCGCTGGTTCACGACGTATTTGGATATTGGACTTTGTCTAAGGGCGGGCTGGAAGAGGGCGAAGACGCGCCGCAGGCGGCCGAGAGAGAGGTTAAAGAAGAATTGGGAATAGAAAATGCGCAAGTTTTGGAGAAACTGGGCCAGACTGAATATATCGCGAAAGATCCTGAGAAGGGACAAGTCCGAAGGCAGGTCGCGTATTATTTAATAAAGACGAACGACAAGGAACTGGATTTAACGCCTTCGGGCGGGCTCGACGATGCCAAATGGTTTTCCATAAAAGAATTTAAGGACATGAAAACTTATCCGGATATTAAGCCGCTTTTGGAGAAAGCGATTGAGAAAATTAAGAGCAAGGAATAATTACGTGAAAGAATTAAGCGAATTCGAAAAACTCATAGACATTAAATTCAAAAGCAAAGATCTGCTTTTGGAAGCATTTACGCACCGTTCGTATTTGAACGAAAACAGCGATTGGAAGGGCAATCACAACGAGCGCCTCGAGTTTTTGGGCGACGCGGTTTTGGAATTGGCAGTAACCGAGCAACTATTCTCCCATTTTACGGACAAGGCCGAAGGCGACCTAACGAGTTTGCGCGCGGCACTCGTAAACGCGAATATGCTCTCCGAAGCGGCGCAGGATTTGGGGTTAAATGACTATCTTCTATTGTCCCGCGGGGAGGCGAAAGATTTGGGACGAGCCAGGCAATATATTCTCGCGAATACCTTTGAGGCGCTGATCGGGGCGATATATCTCGATCGCGGATACGCCGCCGCCGACAAATTTATTAAAAAAAATATTTTATCCCGAGTTGACGATGTCATTTCAAAGAAACTTTTCCGCGATCCCAAAAGCCTTTTCCAGGAGCGCGCGCAGGAGGCGCACGGAGTTACCCCAAAGTACGAAGTTTTGAAGGAATGGGGCCCGGACCACAATAAGCATTTTATAGTCGGCGTATATATCGGGAAGGAATTGGTCGCGGAGGGGGAAGGCCCGTCGAAGCAGGAAGCGCAGGCCAGCGCCGCGGAAGAAGGATTAAGAACCAAAAAATGGAATTAAAATATGCAGTTAATACGCCTTGAATTATCAGGCTTTAAGTCGTTCGCAAAAAATACGGTTTTGGAATTTCCGCATCCTATTTCCGCAGTTGTTGGGCCGAACGGTTCGGGGAAATCGAATGTCGCCGACTCAATAAGATGGGTTTTGGGCGAGCAATCTATAAAGAGTCTCCGCGGAAAGAAAGGAGAGGACATGATTTTCGCCGGATCAAATACAACCCAGAGGCAGTCGCGGGCGTCGGCGGTAATGGTTTTCGATAATTCCAAGCGCGAATTTCCTCTGGAATTTAACGAAGTCTCGATCGGGAGACGCGTATATCGCGACGGCTCAAACGAATATTTAATAAATGACTCGGCGGTCAGGTTGAAAGACATTATTGAACTTTTGGCCAAAGTCGGTTTTGGCTCAACTCAGCACCATATCATTGGGCAGGGTGAAGCGGATCGCGTTTTATACGCATCTCCATCCGAGAGGCGCGAGATGATCGAGGACGCATTGGGGCTTAAAATTTTCCACCTCAGGCGCGCGGAGGCCCAGCGTAAACTCGCGCGGACCCAAGAGAATATCAAGCAAGTTCAATCGATCCAAAAAGAGATACAACCGCATTTGAAATTTTTGAAGTCGCAGGCCGATAAATTCAAGATTTCCTACGAGCTTCGCGATACCCTCAAGCGCGAGCTTGCCGAATATTTTTCCCGAAAGCTGGGGATGATCGAGGAAAGTTCAAGGCGGGTATCAAACGAGAAGGAAAAACCGTTTGCCGAGTTAAAAAAACTCGAGAGCGAGATAGCGGCGCTTAGAAAAAAAATCGAACATGGCGACCGCGCGGCGAAACCAGGAGACGCCGAGGAGAAAGAAATAGAGGAGAAGCTGAGGAAAATCAGGGAAGAGGAAATGTTGTCGCTTCGTGAATTGGGAAGGTTGGAGGGAGTAATTGCTGTGGAGGAGCGGGCAGAACGAGCCCGCGCGGGCGAGGTCATTCCAAAAAACGACGCGGAGAGGATGATAACGGCAATTGATACAGAGCTAGATAAGATCCTAAAGCGGGAGATAATCGGAGAGATTCTTTCGGCGCTTCAGGATTTGAAAACGCTTTTGAAGAATTTTCTAAAAAATTTGACCGCGGAAAAACGTGAGGAAATTAATCTCGAGGGAAAACGGAGTGAGCTCGGCGCGCTCAAGGCAAAAATTGAGAAACTTTCCGAGGAGGGAAAAAAGTTGGCCGAGGAGTATGAGACGGAGATTGCAAACGCCCGCAAGGAAGCGGAAGCGACGCGGCAGGACGAAAAGAAGGTATACCAGCTCGAGCTCGAGGCGGGAAAAGTCAAAGACTCATTGCGATCAATCGAACTTGGCGAAGAGAAGATAAAACTGCTAAAAGAGGAATTCGAGAGGGAAATTGAAGAATCCAAAGCCCACATGGATTGGAAAATCGTAGCAGCCGAAGCGTATTCGTCGGGTGAGGAAGCCGAGGGCGCGCGGAAGAAAATCGAGCGGCTCAAAGTCAGGCTTGAGGAAGCGGGAGGAATCGATCCGACTGTGATTAAGGAATATGGCGATGTATCCTCGCGCGACGAGTATTTGACTAAGGAACTCGCGGATCTTGAGGGGTCAAAAGAGAAACTGGAGGAAATGATGGACGAACTTGAGGAAAAATTAACCGGGGATTTCAAAGGAGGCGTTTCCAAAATCAACGGAGAATTTCAGAAATTCTTCGAGACAATGTTTGGCGGAGGTAACGCATCGCTCAAAGTTATTAAGCGTGAAAAGCGAAAGAAAGTAGACAAGGAGGAAGAAGAGTTCTCCTTCGCTGAAGCTTCGGAGGATAAAGAGGAAGGAATTGATATAATAGTTGACCTCCCCAGAAAAAAAATAAAATCACTCGACACGCTTTCGGGCGGGGAGAGAGCGCTAACCTCCATCGCTCTTTTATTCGCGATGTCCGCAGTCAACCCCCCTCCATTTTTGGTACTGGACGAGACTGATGCGGCCTTGGACGAAGCCAATTCCCAGCGTTACGCAAAAATGCTCGAAAATCTTTCAAAAAATACGCAGTTGATTTTAATCACTCATAACCGAAACACAATGAAATGCGCGGGAATTTTATATGGTGTCACCATGGGCTCCGACGGAATCTCAAAATTACTTTCGATTAAATTCGAGGAAGCCGGGGCGCTAGTGGCTTGATTCCGGAACCTTTATCCGCTACTATATAGACCATGTTAATGATTCGATTGCAGAGAGTAGGGAGGAGGAATGACCCAAGTTTCCGGGTGGTTATTACAGATTCGCATAATTCCACAAAAAGCGGAAAGTTTATTGAAATAGTCGGGAGCTATGACCCGCGGCACAAAGATAAAATTATACTGGATAAAGAACGCATTTTATATTGGATTGGGAAGGGGGCAACCGCGACTGATACGATGCATAATCTTTTGATAAAGAACGGCGTTATAACTGGCAAGAAAATAGACGTATCAAAAAAGGCAAAAACGCCGACAGGCGCGCCGGCTGCGACCCCCGTGATTGCAACGCAGGCATAGATATGCTATAATGTGAGTAGGTCGACAGTTTAACAGTATTCAATAAACTAAAATGGCAGAAAAATTCGGAGACCAGGAATTTCTGGAATTTGTAGTGAAATCTCTGGTTGATAATCCGGCCGAAGTCAAAGTTGGCCGAACGGTTGACGAAATGGGAGTTCTTTTGAACCTCAAATTGAATCCGGCGGACATGGGAAAGATAATCGGACGGAGCGGAAATACCGCAAAAGCTATTCGAACTTTGCTTCGCGTAGTCGGGATGAAGAATCACGCTAGAGTGAATTTGAAGATCGAAGAGCCGGAAGGAGGCGCACCAAGGCCGCCAAGAAAATCTTCTAGCATGGATCAGGTCATAGAAGATCTGAAATTGTAAAAGATTTGTATTTAAAAATAACAAGGCCCCCTAGGTTAAACCCGGGGGCTTTGTTTTTGTATCCCTCCTTTTCATTTTAAAATCCATGGGTTACTGATAGAATCCACCCTCTCCTCGCGGACTTTTTCTTCCTTTTCGGATTTTGCCTGCCCACTTTCCGAGAAGTATCGGCAGATGATTTTGCCTGCCGGAATAGCGAACGCGATAAATAAAACCACAAGCAAGGCTTGGCGCAGGGTATAGAATATCGGCGGCGCAACTCGCGAAATGTCGAAGTAGTAATTATAAGCGAGGAAGGCCGCGTTGAAGATTGCAAGAAAGTAAAAATAAATTTTTAATGAACGGTTTTCCATGGCAGCCCTCCTTTCTTTCATAAAAACCTTAGCGCATCAATATATTATAGTCAAGATAATAGTAGGTATTTCCGCGATCGCGAGAATATTTACTATTACTGCATAAAAAAGCCGTCCGCGTCGCGAGCGTTCACAACGGGACGGCCTACTCGTAGGCTGAATAAATAAATCTCATAGTCGTTTAGTTGCCGCTATGAAGCCGCTTACGGCGACACAAAATAGCGAAGTACCGAGTAGAATAAACGGCGTATACGAGGCGGGACTTATAAATGCACTGACTCCGCCGATGATGCCTATAACTGCGCCGATAAAAATGAACCTGCAAGCAATTTTCCGAGCCATAAAGACCTCCTGTTATTCGGCTAAATGTTACTTTATAATATGGTCTATGTCAAGAATTAGATTCGACATCATAACAATCTTCCCAAAAATCTTCGACTCGTATTTTTCGGAGTCGATTATTAAGCGCGCCGTTTTGAAGAAAAAGGCGGAGATTAAAATTCATAATCTGCGGGATTTTTCGGCGGATAAAAAACATCACAAAGTGGATGATCGGCCGTTTGGCGGGGGAGCGGGGATGGTCTTGATGGCGGAGCCGATTCTTAAAGCAGTAAAAAATGTTGAACATCGGATGTTCAACAAGATGTTCAACAAGAAGACTAAGGTTGTTATATTTTCCGCGAAGGGGAAGCCGTTCAATCAGAAAATAGCTTATGATTGGTCAAAGAAATATAAAAATTTTATTTTTGTGACGGGAAGATATGAGGGGATCGACGAGCGCGTTTCAAAAATTCTCAAAGCTGAAGAAATTTCGATCGGGCCGTATATTATTACGGACGGTGACGTCGCGGCGATGGTTGCTGTTTCGGCGCTTGTTCGTCTAATTCCCGATGTCATCAACTTCTCTTCACTTGAAGACGAATCGTTTTTCAGGAAGAACTTGGAAGTTGAGCTTCCACTTGGAAGCTCAACTTCCAAAACAGAGCTCGAATACCCACACTACACGCGGCCAGAGGTTTTAAGGTGGCACGGCAAAAAATACGCAGTACCAAAAGTTTTACTTTCCGGGGACCACAAGAAGATCGAAAAATGGCGGGACGCTAAGCGTTCTAAAATGCCGCGCTGAGCGCGGAGAAATAAAAAAAGAAAGGCTCGCAGGTGAATACCGTACGAGCCCCTTTATTCGCAAAGATTGATTCGCAACCTACTGCAACAAAGTTAGCTCTGGGGGTCCGACAAGTGTGTTGACATATTGACCGTCAAAGCGGCAACCTCTTCTCAAAACTTTAATCTGGGTCACTGTTTGCCTTTGAGCGTTGTTATAGAAATTCGCCGCAAAAACCTCCCTCCTTAAAAATAATAGCCGGACTGCTTCGAATTTCTCCTCAGGGAGTTCGATCAGCCAGACTACCGCCAACAATTCCAGCCCTCCGTCTTTCTCTGGCCATGCGCTATGAACTTGGCCATGAAGTGTTACTGGGTCGCATTCGGCGCTGTGTGCGCGTCTGGGCTTGAGTATCGCATATAATAGCCCGGCCAGCAGTAGCATGATAACGATGATCCTGATAAATATAAGAGCTCTTCCGAAATAGTCTTCGGGTTTTTTATGTGTCATACGCCACCTCCCTTTCTTCTTTATTATGAGGTTTCTGTAGTATTTGACAAGCTTTTTAAGCCGACTATAATGGATATTGATATGAAGAAGCTCTAAATACAGCTAAATAGCAAGTATTCCCGCTCCGATCCCGTATTCAAAAAATACAATAAGAGATCGGAGCGGGTATATTTTTGAAAGCAGCTTAACAATTTATAGAAATAGAACACACATAATAAATTTTTTCTTTTGTCCCGTTCATTCATAAAGAGAGTTTGATCCTGGCTCAGGATGAACGCTGGCGGCGTGGATAATGCATGCAAGTCGAACGGTCCCGACAAATTTCGCAAGAAATTTGTCGCGGATAGTGGCAGACGAGTTAGTAACACGTAGGAACTTACCCCAGAGACGGATATAACCCGGCGAAAGCCGGACTAATTTCCGATAGTCACTGAGAGCGAAAGCTCGAAGTGTAAATCACTTAGATTGGCTCTGGGAGAGGCCTGCGGGCTATCAGCTAGTTGGCGAGGTAATGGCTCACCAAGGCTATGACGGCTAGGGGGCGTGAGAGCGCGACCCCCAACGATGGAACTGAGACACGGTCCATACACCTACGGGTGGCAGCAGTAGAGAATATTCGACAATGGGGGAAACCCTGATCGAGCGACGCCGCGTGCGGGAAGAAGCTCTTCGGAGCGTAAACCGCTTTTCTCTGGGAGGAACTAAAGTGACTGTACCAGAGGAATAAGGGCTTGCTAACCTCGTGCCAGCAGCCGCGGTAAGACGAGGAGCCCAAGCGTTATCCGGATTTACTGGGCGTAAAGGGTGTGTAGGGGGCATGGTTAGTCCCTGTTTAAATTTCACCGCTCAACGGTGAAACCGGCAGGGAAACGGCCAAGCTTTAGAGGGTGCCAGAGGCAAATGGAACTCATGGTGTAGGGGTGAAATCCGTTGATATCATGGGGAACACCGAAGGCGAAGGCAATTTGCTGGGGCATTCCTGACCCTGAAACACGAAAGCGTGGGGATCAAAAAGGATTAACATACACTCGTATAATTCTTTTTTCGACTTGGAAAAAACTTGAAGGTTTTTCTAGGTCTTCAAAAAGAACATACTCGCTCCACTGAAAAGTGAGGGGGAGGCATTAAGGGTAATGTCGAGCGCTAGTCCCCATGTGCAGAAATGCGCATGGTTAAAAAATTCAACTATATGCTGGAAAATCTGTGTATCTGATGCTAGTTAGCTTATTCGACAATGATATTTTTCCATGGAATAATTTAAGCATGGAAGGAATTACATTTATAGAAAATTGCCGAGTTCAAAATTACAATTATCCAGGTTGCGAAGGGTATTTGCGAGTTTATGAGGAAACAATCTTTGCGATAGGATTCGTAATTGGAATAGTGATAACTGTAATTGTATTTATTGCAATCAGAAGACTTAAAAAGAAATCTAACTAATAAAGTAATCAGTGCAGACAATCAGCAGGCAACTTTAAGAAATTGAAGGAGCCTCAGAGACTAAACGTTGAACCAGCCAAAGAGGCTAGATGATATAGTCCGAACTCTTCCCGATTTGTTTTAACAAATCGAGGACTCGCGATTTCATTATTGAAATTATCAATAGTGCATCGGAGGCAGCGATGCAGAGAAGCAGATAGAAATATTCTGCTCACTTGGAAGCCGAACTTCCAAGTTGTAACAAAATGTAGATACCCTTGTAGTCCACGCCCTAAACGATGCACGCTAGGCATCCGAAGTATCGACCCTTCGGGAGTCTGAAGCTAACGCGTTAAGCGTGCCGCCTGGGAAGTACGAACGCAAGTTTAAAACTCAAAGGAATAGACGGGGACTCGCACAAGCGGTGGAGCATGTGGTTCAATTCGATGGTAAACGAAGAACCTTACCAGGGCTTGAAATGGATCTGAAATTTCGCCGAAAGGCGGAATGTCTCACAAGGACAGATTCACAGGTGATGCATGGCTGTCGTCAGTTCGTGGCTTGAGTTGTTCCCTTAAGTGGGGTAACGAACGCAACCCTTATCGCGCGTTACAAGTGTCGCGCGAGACTGCCTCGATAAACGGGGAGGAAGGCGAGGATGACGCCAAGTCCGCATGTCCCTCTGATGCCCTGGGCTACACACGTGCTACAATGCCCTCTACAATGGGCCGCGATGCCGTAAGGCGGAGCAAATCCCATCAAAGGAGGGCTCAGTTCGGATTGAGGTCTGCAACCCGACCTCATGAAGTTGGAATCGCTAGTAATCGCAGGTCAGCTATACTGCGGTGAATACGTTCTCGAGTCTTGTACTCACCGCCCGTCATTGCAGGGAAGCCGGGAATACCCGAATACCGTTTTAACGGTAGAAGGTAAGCTCGGTGACAAAGCAAAAGTCGTAACAAGGCACGGCTAGCGGAAGCTGGTCGTGGAGTTTCATTAATTTAAGATTTTATCCGCCGTTGAGGTGGAACGAACTTAAATAGTGTCGGTCCTAGCAGTTCGCTAGGCATGAGTATTGGTCTTGGAGCTCAAAATTAAGACTCTGAGTCCCGACAGATATCGGGATAATGATACGGGACAAAAGAAAGAATTTATACTATACTAAAAGGGTCGATTATTATTTATAACGAACCCAAAATAAAATGGCTAAAGACGACAAAAAGCCTGCATTACCGGAGATTGAATTCTACGACTTAAAGTCGAAGAAGAAATTCATGTCTACATCGTGGAGAATTGTTGAAAAAAGCGGGCGCAATTTCGCGGTAACTAAATCTCCAACAGGTGACTACGAATGCTGGAAAGTCTTGGGAAAGGATCAAGCGGCGGAGCTCAAGAAGGCTGCTTAAGAATCTCAGAGCTTCAAACAAAAAAGCTTTAGGGCGTTTTTGTTTTGCACGTTTGCGAGTATAGTTCAGTGGCAGAACGCTGTCCTGATAAGACAGAGGCCGATGGTTCGATTCCATCTACTCGCACTTCGTTATTTATGTTATAATAAAAACATCGGCTCGAACCATATTTTAATTTTGGGGGAAGAAAATTTTTTAATCATATGAACAAGAAAGTTATCATCATTGGTGTTGTGATTTTGATACTTGGTGGAGTAGTGCTCTATTTTGCTTCGCAAAAAACTACGCCAACTACGAACCAATCTACCAATCAAAATGTAGTGCCTGCCCAAAAACTGTCCACTGGAAATAACCAAACGCAAAGCGCCGCCCCTGCGCTTGACTTCTTTGCTGGTGGGAGTATTTTCGGAAGCTCGTTTGAAGTTAAAATTTCTGGTGCTCATATTACTTATCGAGAAACAACGCAGGGCGGCGCAAAAGAAGCGAATAAAATTGAACGCTCATTGCTTCCAGTAGAACTAGACGGTATTCGTAAAACTATTTCTGATGCTGGTCTCATAAATTTGCAATCGCAAGATTTTACTAAAGAACCGCTTGTGCCAGACCAAGCGTCATATCGAATTACCGTATCGCTTGATGGCAAAGAAAATAAAATCAACTGCGGTATTCCTCCATCTGGCACAGAACCGACCACAAAGTGCCAAAAGCAAATTGATAAATTGAGATTGAAACTTAATAGCATATTGGGTGTAAACATCTATTGATTTTAAAATGCTGCCAACCTTCGACGAGCTCAGGTCAAGAAGAAAAACTTGAAATTGTCATCGGTGCGGCTCCCCGCCTGCGGCGGCGAAATGAGTTCGGACTATTTCAAGAATACTGCACATTCCAGGCCGCATTTTTAAGTTTTTCCTCACTACCTTTTTTAAGACAGGGGTCGAAGGTCTTGAGATCTAGCAAGAGCGAGAGGAGATTCCCTCTACGCGCACACCTTAATTTGTGCTACAATAACTTTATGAAACAACTTGATCCAAAAGCAGTTTGGTTATTCTTTTTTGGTTTTATTTTGCGGTCAATTATACCAATAATAATATTTAGTATTTGGGGTTCAGTATTCTTAAGTGATTTTAATCAAAATCTTGCTGGCAATAATGAGTTTTCGTTTGCCTTCCTGAATTGGTTGTGGGTTATCATTCCCATATTTCTTGCCTCATGTTTTGTTTGGGCTAAACTTACCTTCCACTTTTATCGCTATGAACTTCTTGACTCTGGATTTCGCAAAGAATCAGGTGTTATTTATAAAAAATACGTCACTATTCCCTACGATCGAATTCAAAATGTTGACATCAACCGTGGCATTCTAGCTCGCATCCTTGGACTTTCTGACTTTAACATCCAAACGGCCGGAGCGAGCGCAATAGTATCACGTTACGGCGTAATGGGCGGTGGTGCAGAAGGAAGATTGCCCGCAGTTTCTATGGCAGTTGGCGAACAACTTCGAGACGAACTGATTCAGCGAACTCGCCAATCTAAAAATCAAGGACTCTAAATTTTTTAAAGAATTTTGTCGCCACGTAATTGACTTTTTCATAATTTTCGCATATAAATAACTGAAATCTACAGGAGGTGTCAGATGATATCGTTCATTTTTTTATTAGTCATGGCTTTAGTACCGCAAATGGCCAATGCCGCGGCAAACAACTGCGGAAATAATCGCGAGGTATTCGTGCCGAAAGGTATATCGTCGCCGGGCGATTTTGCCAAAATTTTCGGCATTAGCTTCCAAGCCCTGCAGGAGGTAAACCGCGGATTAACGGAGAGGAATTTCCGCGCAGAAGAAACGCTCTGCGTTCCGATAAAATCGGATGATTATTTGGTACAGATCGAAAAAGATAAGGCAGCTTGGGAAAAGAAGATTGCAGGCTTGCGCGGCGAACTTAAGGCGTCCAAGAAAAAGATAGGCGATCTAAACGCCGCCCTTGGCGCAGCGTACATTGGCTGGCGCATAGTCGCGGGGACATTGGTTGTCCTTGTTGTCTCGCTTGCAGTAGTTAGTCGAAGGCTTTATCGCCATACTCATCGAGACGCAAGAAGAAGAACACTCCTTAGGCCAAGTTATTTCGAGCGGGTTACTCAGCGGATGACAAGATCGCGAACAGCTCGCCGCCGGTAAATATAATTTTAAATCAAGAAAAAAAGCGGGTGATCACAGGACCTCCCGCTTTTTAATTGGAAAAAGTCGGCACGCTAGCAATGTGGGCGGATCAAGTCAACGATCCGGTGCAGGATATCCGGCTTGTGAAAATCCCGATCTGATATGATCGTCTTGGTATACCACATGCAGAGCTCATACATCTCCGCTTTTTCGAGCGGGATTACCGTGCTCCGGCGCGTGTCGTAGTCAACAGCGCGAATAATTTTCAACAAAACCGGAGGTTCTTTGATCAACTTGCCCAGCGAGCACCGATCGTACCACCATTTTAAGACTTTGCTTCCTTCATAACTTAAGACAATCTCCAGATCGTTTCCGTTACGAATTAAGGTTGCCATTCCATCCTCCTTTCAAAAGTAACTCTTATAGAATATAATCGCGTATTATGGCCCCATCGTCTAGCCTGGCCTAGGACACATGGTTCTCATCCATGAAACTCGGGTTCGAATCCCGATGGGGTCACCACTTCGACTTCGCTCAGTGTAAACGGTTATAATGAATCATGCCCACTGCGGTTTGGATTATTTTAGGAATTGCGATAGGCGGGGTTGCCGCTTATTTTATCCGCCAGCTGGCGGATGTCCGCGCTAAAAGGAGCGGGGAGGAAAAGCCGAACGAAGGGATGCTTATGCTCCAAAACCAAATGAACGAACTCGCGCGGAAACTTGATCGCGGGCTCGGGCAATCGACGGATATAATTCAGAAGCAATTTGGGGAATCAGCGAAGATAATACGCGAGGTGACGGAACGGCTGACCAAGCTGGATGAGACAAACCGGCAGGTTGTTAATTTTGCCGAACAGTTACGGAAGCTTCAGGATGTGCTTCAGAATCCGAAGCAGAGGGGAATTTTAGGAGAATATTATTTGGAGACGGTTTTAAAAAATGTTTTGCCTCCGGGTTCGTTTCAGATGCAATACAGCTTTAAAGACGGGAATATTGTGGACGCGGCTGTATTTGTCGACAAGCGGATTATCCCGATCGATTCTAAATTTAGTTTAGAAAACTATAACAGGATACTTGAAACCGCGGGACTTGAAGAGAAGAAGAAATATGAGAAGGCGCTCGTTAACGATCTTAAAACTAGAATTGACGAGACTTCGAAGTATGTGCGTCCACAGGAAGGAACTATGGAATTTGCTTTTATGTTTATCCCGTCGGAGGCCGTTTATTATGACCTTTTAATAAATAAAGTTGGCTCGGTTATTGAGGATAAAAATCTGATCGCGTATGCGGGGCAGAAAAAGGTTATTGTTGTTTCGCCGACATCGTTTTTGGCCTATCTGCAAACGGTTCTACAGGGACTAAAGAATCAGAAAATTTCCGAACAGGCTCAAGATATTATAAAACAAGTCACTTCGCTTGCTCGTCATCTTTTGACCTACCAGGATAACTTCCAGAAGATTGGAAAAAACTTAGGCACTACAGTTAGCGCTTATGATAAGGCGTACCAGGAATTCTCGAAAATCGATAGGGATATATATAAAATAACGGGGGAGTCGATCGAATCCGAACCGCTGGCTATTGCAAAACCGCGGGAGGAATAGTAATATAATTTCATGTCAAAATTCGCAGTAATAAAAACTGGCGGAAAGCAATATTTGGTCAAGGAAGGGGAGAAATTGCGGGTTGAGAAATTGCCTCTTGATAATAGCGGTTTAATCGCTTTTAGTGAGGTTTTGGCGGTTGGGGATGACAACGGCATTGAGGTTGGCAAACCGTTTTTGAGCAATTCTAAAGTTGAAGCCGAACGGGTTGGCGATGGAAGGTTTAAAAAAGTTATCGTCGCCCGGTACCATTCCAAAACTAGATACCGCAAAAACAAAGGCCACCGCCAGCACTTCACGGAGGTTAGAATTAGTTCTATCGCTTAGCGAGTATATAAACCTAACTAAAGATTGATAATTGACATTAAATATACTATAAAGGTCGAGGTAGGTCGATTTAGGTCGAACATTTAAACTAGATTTACTTCCTATTCTCGAAAGCGTGCCGGAGCGTATCCCTATCGGAATACTCAAGCTCGGTTCCGGTTGAGAGTCCGCGGCCGAGGTTTGTAATCGTAAGGCCGCGTTTTTTTATAGCCTCCCCGAGCATCTCCTCAATAAAATGCCTCGTCATATCTCCTTCGGTTGTGGCCGAGAGGGCTAGGACAATTTCTTTGATTGAATTTGATTCGCCAACGCGCGCCTTTAATTCCTTTAGATTTAATTTATCTTTTTTCTCGGGCTTAAGCGGGGACAATAGTCCGCCCAATATAAAATAACCGCCGTCGTAGATTCCGTTTTTCTCGAAATTTTCGAGGTCGGCATCTTTTTCAATGACCAAAAGCTTCGATTCGTCCCTGGACGGGTTTTCGCAGACCGCGCAATATTTCGCTTTCCCTGCTTGCTTGTTAGGCGGGCCTGAGAATATCCGATAGCACATTTTGCAGCGCGATATCTCGTCGTTTATTTTCAAAATAGAGCTTGCGAGATCTTTAAGGTATTTTGGGTTCTGGTCCGCCAATGCGTAGGTGAATCTTCTCGCCTGTCTCGGGCCTATGCCGGGAAATCGCTGAAATAATTCGGCCAACTTTGAAATTATTGGGTCATTCATTTACTTCAAAGTTGTCAAAATCAGAATTAGAATCAAGTGATGAAAAACTTGCCTTATCCGGATTAAAATAAAGGTCGACTTTGCCCAGGGGGCCGTTCCTGTGTTTCGCCACCATAATCTCAGCCTGGTTGGGCTTCGACGAATTTTCCTTATAGCGGTCTTCCCTGTAGATGAATAAAACGACGTCCGCATCCTGCTCGATTGATCCTGATTCCCGGAGGTCGGAGAGGCGCGGGATCGGAGGGTGCCGGCTTTCTACCGCGCGCGAAAGCTGAGATACGGCGAGAACAGGAACGTTTAATTCCTTCGCCAGTGCTTTAAGCGATCTAGAGATTTCCGTAACCTGCTGGACCATGCTGTCCGAGGAAGTTCTTGGCTGCATTAGCTGGAGATAGTCGATTACTATCAACCCTAATTTTCCATTGTCTGCCTGAAGCCGCCTTCCCATCGCTCTCATTTGAAGAACATTGTTGGAAGCCTCGTCGTCAATATAAAGCGGGGCCTTGGACAGGCGTCCCAACGCGTCCCTTATTCGAGCGAAATCATCTCCATCGTCCGGAATCCGACCGGTCCTCAATTTCCATAGGTCGACATGAGCTTCAGCGGAAATAAAACGGTCGACAACCTGCTGGGTGGACATTTCAAGCGAAAAAATACCGACTGGTATATTTTTATGGACGGCAGCGTAGCGCGCGATATCTAGCGCTAGGGAAGTTTTACCGAAAGAGGGGCGCGCAGCCAGAATTACAAGATCGGACTTTTGGAATCCCGCCAAGATATTATCCAGCTCTTTAAACCCCGTAGGGACCCCGCTCAATTCATTTTTGTTTTTATGCAGATTATCATACCGGTCAAAAGCTTCTCTAAGCGGCTGATCCAATGAAACAAATTTTTGATGCAGCGATCTTTGCGCAAGGGAAAATACTTTTTTCTCCGCTTCGTCGAGCAGGACATCCGTATCTTCATTTTCATTATATCCCAATTCGCCAAGCTCTCCCGAAACTTGTATTAAATCGCGTAAAACTTTTTTCTTATGGACAAGTTCGGCGTAATGGTGGACATTGGAAGACGTTGGAACGGCATTTACTAAACTTGTTAGGTACGAAACGCCGCCCACCTGCTCTAAATTTCCTTTTTCTCGAAGTCGGGACGACACCGAGAGAACGTCAATCGGTTCTCTTCTCTCAAAAAGCTCCATTACTGCGATAAATATTGCTTGGTGATTCGGGCGATAAAAATCTTCCGCCCGAATTACGTCCATTACTTTGTAAATCGCGCTGCCGTCAATAAGCAACGATCCCAAGGTTGATATTTCTGCGTCAACATTTTGAGGAGGCATCCTCATCGTTTTTGAGTGGAAGGGTGACTCTATTGGTTTTGATGTAGATTTTTCGTCCATGGTTACTTATTTAAGATAGTGCTCGCGACGAAACTGGGCAAGTCTGGATAGGAATAACTTGTGCCTAACTCGCTCTTTTAAGCCGTGCGCCCTGCGGCGTATCCTCTATTATATACCCTGCTTTAAGAATTTTATCCCTTATGAGATCCGCTTCCCGCCATTTCTTATCTCTCCGCATGACCTCTCTTTCTCGAAGAAGAGCCTCCAGCCCGGCGGATGCCGCAACTTTTTTTACTTTATCCAATCCCAACCCAAGAATCTTATCCGCGTACAATATTTCGTCTCTCCCGCGAGCCTTCCAAACCAGCGCCAGAGCTTTCGGAATATTTAAATCGTCGTTTAGCGCCGCAAGGAACTCCATTTTGAACTTTTTTAAAACTTTCGCGTCGGATTTCGGCGCCAGAAGCGCTTTTTCCTCTAATTTCTTTCGAGCATTCCTAGAAGCCGAAAGCGACTCCCAGCTAAACGATAGGGGAGAGCGGTAGTGTGCGGTAAACGTCAAATATCTGAAATCGAGAGGCTCGAACCCTCTCTCTTCTATATCGCGCAGTGTAAAAATATTGCCGAGGGACTTGGCCATTTTTTTCCCGCCGATGCTTAGGTGTTCTCCTTCGGCAAAAAATCTGGCAAATTTCTTTCCGTATGCGGCTTCAGATTGCGCGATCTCATTTTCGTGGTGAGGAAAAATCAAATCGACTCCGCCGGAATGAATGTCCAGAGGCATACCCAGATATTTGATGGACATCGCGGAGCATTCGATATGCCACCCCGGGCGGCCTTCGCCGAATGGTGCCGCCCACGAGGGCTCGCCCTCTTTCTTGAATTTCCATAACGCGAAATCCTGCGCGTTATTTTTTTCATATTCATCGCTTCTAACCCTGGCTCCGATTTTGAGTTCCCGCGCTTTCAGCCGTGACAGTTTTCCGTAATTCTTGAATTTTGAAATATTAAAATAAATCCCGTCGCTTGTTTTGTACGCGACTTTTTTTTTAAAAAGGGTACTTATCATTTTAATCATCTCCTGAATATGATCTGTCGCGCGGGTATATTTTGCGGCAGGAAGGATATTCAGAGCCTTAACATCAAACAAAAATCTTTTTTCATAAAACGACGTGTAATTTTTGAGTGTTTTTCCTGAATCTTTTGCTCCGTTGATCGTCTTATCATCAACGTCGGTAAGATTCATTATTTCCTTAACTTTGTAGCCGTTTAATTCAAACGTCCGCCTCAAGAGGTCGTCAAAAACAAAAGTTCTCAGATTGCCGATATGGACAAAGGCGTAAACCGTCGGCCCGCAAGCGTAGAAACGAACCGTTTTTCCTTTAAGTGGCTTAAAGTTCTCCTTTTTTCGCGAGAGAGCGTTATAGAGCTTAAACGGCATTTTTATATTCTACACTCGCGAGAAAATCTGGGCAATTGCGATTGATATCAGGACTATTGCGAAAGCGATTAGTTTTTTCCTGTTTATTTTTTCTTTCAGAATAAAAATTGCCGCGAAGTAAACAAGCAAGGGCTGGATTGAGAATAACAGCATTGTGTAAACTATTCCCGACCACTGATATGAGAAATAAAACAGTAGCCACGCGATTGAGGTTAAAAAATTAGTCAGGAACAAGTACCCTAGCGCAGAGGCTGGAATTACTTTAACTTGCTTTTGAAAAAACGGCGTCACTGCGGCGGTGACGATGCCCATCCTCAACGTTTCCAAAGAAATTGGGTTCCAGTCTTGAAGAAGGATTTTAGACACCGCGGCTGCCAGAGGAGCTAAGGCTAGGGACCAAATTAAAAATGGGAGGGTATCTTTCTTGATTAGCAAATGCCCACCTTCTAAATGGGACCAGACGATTGCAGCAGCTGCGATAAGCGCCGGGATTAAAACCGCATAATTTCTTTCATCGGAAAACACTATACCTGAAAAAATAATTACCGGGAGGGCCGTAAGGAGCCCGATGACTTCCATTTCGCTAAGCTTGTCGTGTTTAAGTGCCCTGTAATAAACCACGTTGCTAATAATCGTCAGAACAACGGAAGCAAAAAGCCACCAAAATGTTCTATATATAATTTCTCGGCTTATCGGAGGATCGAAAGCAAAGAAAATCAACAGATATATGAAAAATATTAAGGGGAAGCTGACGCCGATGTATGCCCTGAAATCTATTTTTTTGAAAGATAAAATTACTTTATCTAAAGAAAAAGAGGCCGCCTGAAGTACGGCTGATAAAATTGGAAAAATCAAATCCACTTTCTGGATCTGAAAAAGATAAGCATCCCGAATACTACGAGCACCATTATGCCGATGATTATCCAAAAATCGTGCTTAAGCCCGACTATAGGCCGGGATACGGTATCGATAGCGAAAATCGTCGCAATCAAGGAAAGGGGAAACGTAAGGAGGGCTAGCATCGTGAATATTTTGACGGTTTCGGTTGAGCGCCTGGATTGGAGAGCATTGTATGTGTCGTAGAGGACTTCGAGCGAGTCCTTGTCGTTTTCTGCGAGTAATATGATTCGCCTATAAATCTGGGTGAGTTCGCGCATTCCTCCTACAAAATCGGGGCCCAGGGTTGAGCGCGCAATTGGAGTAAATTCTTCCATAACCATTCCATGCGGCCGGATTGAGCGCGAGAAATCGAGGATGTCCCTACGCAGAAGCGAAATTTCCTCGATCAGCTCTTTGCGCTCGACCGAAAATATCCTGTCTTCGATGCGGTCGATCTTTTTTTGGATGTGATCCAATTCGCTTAACAAGTAGTCGTACGCCCTGCCCCACATGTAAAACAATATCTTGCTCGAATCTTTCTCGAATAATTCGGAGCGAAGTTTTAAGTTAGTTTGAATTTTCCCAAAAATATTTTGAATCGACTCAATCGGCTCGTAATGAATTGTCAAGAGAAATTTCTCGCCGACTACAATATCAAGCTCTCTCGAATGATGGTGTTCCTTATTATGATCGTAGACAGGGAGTGGGAGTATCAGATATAAATACTTCCCATGGATTTCGGCCCTGGGGTGGAAGCTAGGCCGGGATATTTCCTCTGATATCGGACGGGGAAGCAAAAACTCCCTAGCCAATTCGGAGATTTCGTTAGGGGAAGGTTTATACGCGTCAACCCAGAGTACGCCTCCTTGCTCAATCCTTGATAGCATGCTTATCTTATTCTAATATATGTAGATATCTCCTGCTATGGAAATGTCTGGACGAAAGAAAATATATTTTATTTTAACGGCGCTCATAATTATAGGCGCCTCTTTTGCGGTTGGGGCCGCGTTTGGGTATAACCAGAGACCGGAAATCGAGCGCGTTTTTGGCGTTGCAAACAAATCCACGCCTGCCGGCGAGGAAATTGACTTCTCTCCCTTTTGGAAAGTGTGGAGAGTTGTCGGAGAAAAGTATGGTCTTCCGGAAGAAATTGACCAGAAAATGAGACAGAAGATGGTTTGGGGCGCGATTAACGGCCTTTTGACCCCGCTAGACGACCCGTATACGGTGTTTTTTCCTCCCGCCGAGAAAGAATTGTTTGAATCTGAAGTAAGGGGAAATTTTGAAGGAGTCGGCATGGAGATTGCTATAAAGGATGGAATCTTAACGGTCGTATCCCCACTGAAAGGAACTCCGGCCTCAAATGCTGGAATTAGAGCTGGGGACAAAATACTCAAAATTGACGACAAGGAAACGGACAAGATGAACGTTGAAGAGGCTGTCGGATATATCCGGGGACCGAAGGGTTCGTCCGTTCGGATCACCATATTTTCGCCCGGATCCGATAAACCGCGCGAACTCAGCGTCATCCGAGATACTATACAAGTTCCGGCCATTGAGACAAGCCGTGCGGGAGATGTTTTCATAATTAAATTAAATATTTTTTCGGAACGAGCCGCCTTTGAATTCCAAAAAGCATTGAGGGAGTTTGTATTATCTAAAACCGATAAATTAATTATCGATCTGCGCGGAAATCCAGGAGGATATCTCGACGGCGCCGTAGAGATTGCTTCGTGGTTTCTTGAAATAGGAAAACCAGTCCTTCGGGAAAAATATAAAGACGGGAAGGAAGACGTTTTGCGTTCGCGCGGATATAATGCCTTCCCAGACACCCTGATAGTTATTTTGGTAAATGAAGGTTCGGCCTCAGCATCCGAAATCTTGGCCGGAGCCCTTCGGGACAACGGTAAAGCAAAACTTGTCGGCAAAAAAACGTTCGGGAAAGGATCTGTGCAAGAGCCGGTCCAGATTACAGACAGTAAATCAGTGGTAGTAGGAATGCTTAAAATCACAATCGCCAGGTGGTTGACACCCAACGGCGAAGATATAACAAAGCAGGGGATTAAACCGGATTACGAAGTAGACAACCCGACTCCCGAGGAAATTGAGGCAAAAAAGGATCCACAGCTTGCAAAAGCGCTCGAGCTTTTAAACAATTGGCCCTCCGTAAGGTAATTATGAAAGTCATACTCGAAAAAGATGTTGTCGGTCTGGGGAAGCGCGGGGACTTAAAGGAAGTCAAAGAAGGATATTTCCGCAATTTCTTGATGCCGGTGAAGCTTGCGGTTTTGGCAACAAAAGAAAAAATAAGGGGGCGCGAAAGAGAAGTAATGCTGAAAGATAAGGCAAAAAAACTTTCGGAGGAGAAGATCGCAGAGGATATAAATAAACTCTCCGGGCAAACTATCACTCTTGAAGGGAAAATAAACGAGAAGGGGAGTTTATATAAGGCAGTGACCACGAAGGATATCGCGAAGAAATTAGGGGAATCCGGTTTTGCCGGGATATCAGCAAATTGGATTATGATCGAAAAACCGCATAAGGAAGCGGGGAAGTTTGAGGTGGAAATTAAAAATCCAGAGGGTAAGAGTGCAAAAATTTTTATCGAGATTCGAGAACAACACTAACGACGTTAACTCTTGAGGTTTTCCCGTCAAATGAAGTTTTTCGCTTCGTGGAGAATTTAACCAATCCCGGCTTCATCGCGTAGAGAGTCCAGTCTCTGCCCGCCTTAACGTTTTCACCAGGATAAAATTTTGTTCCGCGCTGGCGGATGATAATCGCGCCAGTCTTGGCATTTTGGCCGGCAGATAATTTCACCCCTAAATACTTGGGCTTGGAATCCCGCAGATTTGATGTTGATCCAGTTGCTTTTGTATGTGCCATTTTTTACAAAATTTTAATTTTGGCTAAAAAATGAGCATCCGCCGAAGCTTTAGCGAAGGCGGAAAACTCTGTATAATTACTATATGTTACGCGAATGGCTCAATAAAGTCAAATCTAAAGAAAACGATATTTTGCTTATTTTTACAGTTCTAGCGGTTGCGGTTATTGGATTTGCGCTTGGCAGAATTTCCGCGATTAAAGAAGGCCAATTTAAAATCAATGTCTCGGATGCGAAATTACCGGAATTAGATAACACGCTACAAGCAGCTTCTCCTTTTGTTGGCTCAAAAGAGGGGACGGTATATCATCTGCTTTCGTGTCGAGGAGCCAAGTCAATTAAAGAGTCAAATAAAATATATTTCGGCACCAAAGAGGAGGCAGAGAAAGCCGGATACAGGCCCGCGGCCAACTGTCCGGGATTATAAGATAGGGGAATGTGGCTTTCCTGGTATATGGCACGTCGCACATCATTGATTTTGCGCGCGTATCTTATGCGACATATGTCATATACGTTCTCTATTTCCCGTACTTCTGTGCTGCTATCTTGAGAGGTCTCTTCGTCTTACAAAAATTCTGGAATGTGTCCCACGACATGAGGTATTGCCCATTTAGCAATGCCTTCTTTTTTTTACTTAGGAGCTTGTCTAGTATTTCTTGGGATATAGTGTTATTCATTTGAAGAAAAATCACCGGGTACTGTCTCATATATTCAGAGCGGTACTTATTAAGTTTGTGATTAAGACATCCGATTAAATTACGCCTATTGTTTGGATAAAAGACGTCTGTGCAAAATCCTTGTTTGGTATCATAAACAAAAAAATCAGCCCTGGTACGTCTGTCATCAGTAAAAAAGTATTCGCGGTGCACAAATTCCTTACCAAAAATCTTTTTTAGAAATTCGTATACTATTTGCTCTGTCTCGTGGCCGCGCTTATTTATTTTATGCGCTCTCTCGCTACTATGCGCCCCGCTCCTAAAATCTAGTTGGGTCTTTAAATTAAGTTGTTGTCGCAATGACACGAGTCCCCCAAAACTTCTTTCGATTGACCGCGCTGACGGCAAATAAGGGAAAGTATCAACTTCGGTAGCAGTAGGATACCTTCCATGCTCTTTGTAAAAATGGCCTAATCCAGCAGCTAGCTCTTCTAAAGTCCAAGACTTTTGATTTCCCATTTTTTGCCTGCGCAAATTCATAATAGCAATCATATTGCAATTCTATATGTCGCACAAGCTATTTTGCCCTATCCCCTAAGATCTCTGGCGGCTTTCAAGATAGGCGTCCAGATATAGTCATGCGCCTTTCCCCAGCCGATTTTCGCCCAGGGATAAACAAAATTCCAAACTACCGAGAAATTATCCTTGAGTTTTTGATTGTGGGTTAAATCCCCTATTGATACTCCAAGCAGACTAACTACTACTATCAAGAGAATAATGATTATTAATGTTTTTATCATTGCGATTGGTTTATGTCTGAGGCTTTGAGCCAGTCCACATTAATTATTTTATTTTCCGACGGACGATATAATATTACTCTATCGGCTTTTTTGTAAATTAAAACCTTATCTCCGCTCTTAGCATTCGCAAAAAAGATTTTCGATTTTAATTTGTTCGGATCCGTAACCGTCGCGATTGTCGGCGTTTCTCCTTCCGGCAAGAGATAAATCTTGGAAACGTCGGAAACGACATCCGCACTTCCCTGCTTCAAAAAATACTGGTACGTCGCAAAACCACCCACTCCAATTATAATAACGATAAAAATATAAATAAAAAATCTTTTTGAAAATCTTTTTTTGGGCCGCACCCTGAATTCTTCCGACAAAGGCTTCCGAGGCTGATTAATCCGGATCGGTTCTGTCTTTTGGGTTTTCCTAACCCTTATCTCGTCCACGGTAATAAATGCAAACTGTAAATATCAAATTTAAAAAATTTACCTTTATTTTCCACTTTGATTTTTCACTTTTAAGCTTTTCTTCATAGTAATTATGCTCGATGCTAACACATTCGCAATTTCGATTAACTCTTCCAGCAACGGGTTAATCTCTTCTTCACTACCTTTTTTAGTATCTCTGAGTAATGACAACCAAACCTTAGATTCATTTGCGGATTTTAGGGAATGGGTAAAAAAGTTAATAAAATCTTTTTTAGAACTGGCCGAACTTGCTTCGGCATAATTCGCCAGTACACTGGTTCCGCTACGCAATAACTGTTTTCCCATCACGGAACAAGAAGAATCTTTAGGCAATTTGTCGATAAACTTTATTAATAGCAGAACCCAGTTATATAACCTTTCCTTAAATTTATTTTTAAAATCTTTATTGTCATTTCCCATTTTCTCGTTCAATTTTTCTTTTTGATATTTAAATTTTTAATTATGGTTATCTCGTCCATTTGAGTGCGGCTATAATATTTTTAAGAACTCTTCCATACAACTTATAGAATGGGACTATATCAATCCCGCCGCCGGAACCTCCTCCCTGCCCTGTGCCTCCGCCGGTTCCTCCGCCAGGGGCCTCCCCGCCTTCGCCTGGCTGCCCGCCGCTCTGCCCAGTCCCTCCGCCGCTCGCTCCCGCGGGAGCATTCTCTCCACTGCCCCCAACTCCAATCGCGTTGCCTCCTCCGCCGGTCGCGCCTATCGGGGTCGTGATTCTTGGATAATTTGTGTATGTCCCGAATGCCACGCGCGCAGTTGGGCTTGTATTTTTAGCCATCCTGAAACAGTAAGTTCCTCCCGGCGTAGCCCCGTTATTCTGGACTACCCAATCCCATTCGCCAGCGTTTCCAACAGTAACCGCACCGGGATTTGCTATGGATGCGCCATCTTCTTCGTAAGATTCCAGTGTGTTTGATTGGTCCAACAGCGCGTTTATTAATGTGGCACCGTCGGAAACGGATGGATTATCGTAACCACGCCAAACTTCTGAAGATCCGACCGCACCGACATCGTTGTAGCCTTCCCCGGCACAACTGCCGCTCAACGCTTTATATTGAAGGGTGAATGTCTGCGCTCCACCGGATAAGTTAGCGCTTGAGATAGCTGTATCCATTCGCAACCTATGGACTGTGCCTGAAGCGCTAGATCCAATGGTGTTGATCGCTGCAGTAGGCCCTCCAGTTGTTAGATTCCCGTCGTTCGCCGCCCAGCGATAATTGCGCTGGGTAAATGCGGTTGCAGCGGCGAAAGTCCAGCAGGTATTGCCTCCGGAGTTGATATTTGTCCCGCCGGTCGCATCGATATTGCTCGAAGCAGTCTTGCAAGCATTTGAATCCATAACATCTGTGCGGGATATTGAAGCGCTGCCGGGAACTTCAAGGCCCCAGGTTGGGACGGCTGATGCCGAAACATCCTTAACACAACGGGCGGAATAGCCAAACGCCTTATTATCGCTACCCCGAAAGACCCGTGCCTCGGTAGAATTCATGTCCCGGTGCCACGCGTCAGTCCCGCTCTCAAGAGACGACCAAAAGAGGATGGCCGTCCCACGAATGACGAAAGAACCACCGGTATCGCGGTAGCCGGCTAAGATACCTTCAAAACCGGTTGAACCGCCGACCTTTAGATTTGTTCCTTCGTTAACGCCCAGATAACCGGTTGTAGTTGTATCGTAAGGAAAGGAGCCCGGGCTGGAACCAGCATTTTTCTCCAAAGTCGTCCATTCGTAATGCGATGGGATATGCCAGCCCGCAGGGCAGAGGCCCGTAACAGGGGTGGTACAATCGTCATCCGGAGGAGCTCCCGTGCCGTTGCAGGAAGCGGAATAATTCATTGCTTCGCCCCATTGGTAGAGGCCTCCGTCAGTGGTGCAGTTCGCTTCTGTATCGTCATAACAATATTTGTCTATAACGGCATCGTTGGTTTGTTCGCCGGCTCCGGCCTCCATTGTGCCGACATTTAGATTCTGGGCCATCCAGCATTGGGAGCCGATTCCGACAATATTATATGTTTTGCTGTCTCTGCTGTCAGTGATTGATGTGGCAAAGCCGCACGCACTAGATGTTGTCGCCGCCCTTAAAGACACTTCTGTTCCCTGCGCCTGGCCGTTTAACACTATATTTTGAAGCGTTGTTGTTGCGCCTTCCTTGAAACGGATTTTAGTTGAAGGCGTGATCGCCGTAAAGGTCCCCGTAGTCGAAGCCACGGCGGCAAATATTACTCCGGGGTCGGTTTCCGCGTCGGTGCCAGAGTTGTTGAGAATCGTGAGATTAGAAAACGCGGCAGAACCGGTCATATTTCCCGAAAGCGTTTGTTGCACGGTACCATTCAAATAAACCGTCCCTGAATTGTGCGTAAAAGTTCCGCTATTTGAATAATTTCCGGCGATAGAAAGAAGCGAAGGGGCTGTTATCGGAATTTTATTGTTGTAGACCGTGTATTTTCCTAAGAGATTGGTGGCATCCTGGTAAGCAATAGCCACCGAGTCGGCGTCTACCATGGCGGCGGAGACATAGTTAACATCTGCCGAATCGGAAAAAGCGGTGGGGGCAAGTTCCTGTGCGCCGCTGATGTTGTAGACCGTGTATTTTCCTAAGAGATTGGTGGCATCCTGATAAGCAATAACTACCGAGTCGGCGTCTACCATTGTGGCGGAGACATAAGCAACATCTGAGGTACCGGAAAAAGTAGTTGGGGCCAATTCCTGGGCGCCGCTTATGTTGTAAATTGTGTATTTTCCTAAAGAACTGGCGACGTCCCTGTAAGCAATAACTACCGAGTCGGCGTCTACCATGGCGGCGGAGACATAGGAAACATTTGCCACGCCGGAAAAAGTGGTGGGGGCAAGTTCTTGAGTACCGTTGATGTTGTAGATTGCGTATTTTCCCAAGGTACCGGCATTCCGAAAAGCAATAACCACCGAGTCGGCGTCTACCATGGCGACGGAGACATAGACAACATTTGCCACGCCGGAAAAAGTAGTTGGGGCCAATTCCTCTGCACCGCTGATATTGTAAACCGCGTATTTTCCGACCGTGGTGGCATCCCGGTAAGCAATAACTACCGAGTCGGCGTCTACCATGGCGGCGGAGACATAGTTAACATCTGCCGAATCGGAAAAAGCGGTGGGGGCAAGTTCCTGTGCGCCGGATGCCGTTATAACAAAATTCGTGGTTGATGCGTTGTTTGAAAAAATCTTTTGGCTGGAGCCTCCAAACTCCACATGATTCAGCGTACTCGTCCCCACCATAAACCCCGAAAGATATTGCGTGGTCGCGCCGTTGAAAGTGGTTGTGCCGAGATTTGCGATAATTCTTCCGGTGTTTGCAAAGTTGCCGCCGATATCAAGTAGTGTGGATGGCAAAGTTGTAGTTCCCGTGATAACCGCAAAATTATTTGTGGTGGTAGCGCTTCCTCCAAATGCCCAACTCCCTCCGGGGCCGGTTGTTGTGCCAAATGCCAAATTATAAAACGGCGATGAGGTAGCGATTATATTTTTTGGAGCCGTAGAGGTCGCGTTGAATGTTGTTGTCGCGAGAGAATAAAAGATGGAAGACGAGGATGCGTAGAAAGATCCTGCGAGCGTTAATGCGTTCCCGTTCATGCTCAAAATAGACGACGTTGAAACTCCCCCGTTTTGCGGGCCGACTCCGTACGCGAGTTTGAGCGTCCCGTCTCCATTATTTTGCCCGTTGCCGTGGAGGGTTACGGGTCCGCCCGGCCGAAATTCCGAGCCGGGCCAGACGTATAAAGTATTGCTTGCGTTGACTTGGAGAGTCCCATTATTCGCGCGATACAGAAGATCGGAATCATTATCGCCGTCGTATGATGCAAAATCCGCGATCGTTGTTGATGTGCCGGTAAATCCTTCGTGCCGGACGATTACATGATTTTTATATAAATTAAGATTTGTTATATTCGCGCTGGGAAGGGTTGAAGAAGCTTTGGTTAGCGTAATGGCTTTCTGCGACGTACCCCCATCAAGCCAAGCTATGATTGGCGAGCCGGTTGCGTTGGCGAATCCGCTGGGCGAAAACTTAAATCCCCAAAATCCGCTCGATGCAGTTGTGGTTGTTGAATAAACACTTCCTGTACTCGTTCCGACAAATAATTTAATTGTCTTTCCTGTGACAGAATCGACGGTTGAACCTTCGTCGTTGTAAAGTTTGCCGGAGATTTCTATCGGATCACCCCAACTGATAAGTACCTGCCCGACTTCGCCATCGGCACCCGACGTTTGTTTCCCCACCGCGGCGCCGCCGGCTCCGCGAGCGCTGTTATGGCCCCCTATTGACGCTCCTCCTTCTGTAACTCCGTTTCCGGCCGCTTGATCATCGCAAGTGCCGTCATTGCAAAGACCGGAGCCCCCTCCGCCTCCGCCCGCGCCTCCGCCCGCGCTTTCTTCTCCTCCTCCTCCTCCAAATCTTCCTCCTCCTCCTCCTCCGCCTCCTGCTTGGTCTTCCACAGCTCCAAGTCCTCCTTTACCTCCGCTTCCTATTGCTCCGCCTGCTCCGCCGGCGAGGGCTCCTCCGGTCCCATCTCCGCCGTAGCCTCCGG
>Ga0209431_10000185_pt1 | contig 48662 bp, 46 predicted proteins | sample RifCSP13_3_FD_184021 | JGI IMG/M metagenome (GOLD analysis project Ga0209431, IMG submission 184021) | Soil microbial communities from Rifle, Colorado - Rifle CSP2_sed 13_3 (SPAdes) (version 2) | ecosystem: Environmental > Terrestrial > Deep subsurface > Rock core/Sediment | place: Rifle... | reverse complement strand
TTTTATCTTTTAATAATAATTTAACGACTTGTACATGTCCTCTTAGACTTGCCCAAATAATAGCCTTATTATCTTGTGCTGATGGATCAACCCTTTTATCTTTTAATAATAATTCAACGACTTTTACACGCCCATATTCACTTGCCCAAATAATAGCCTCATTATTTTGTTCTGATGGGTCTAAACCCAATTCTTTAAAAAATTTTTCGTCTTCAATACTGAATTCTATTAATTTGTTTAATAGATCTATATCTATATCTATATTAAATATTATCTTACCAAATACATCCTTTATTTTATCTTTATCTTTATCCTTTATAGCCTTTGATAACTCTTGTTCAAGACTATTATGCTGTTTAAATATTTTGGAAAATTCTGTTGTTTTCGTTAATTTTTTCTCCGAATCGTCTCCTCTTGATATTATCCTATATACTGAATATCCAGGCAATTGCCCATGTAAGTTACTTACCCCAAGTGATCCCCTCAAATTTCCTATTCTCACATTACTTTCCACTTTTACCCCTATAGGGTCTTTAATATTCAATAGTGAATTTTCAATAAATGTAGTTCCATCTGGTAATTTTAAATAAATTTGTTCTTCATTAGGCATTCCACATACTCCTGTATTAGTCATTGACACGCTGGCTGCCGGATTTTGAATCCAATGTGCAAAATAATTTTCTTTATTTCTCATCCACTCCTTTAATGTTCTCAGCTTAAAACATAATGTATAAGATTTTTTTCCAGGATCTATAAATTCGAGCTTTATATCAGGCTCTTTTTTCCATTTTTTTTGGGTTATATAATCAACTATATTTGAACATCCAAAATCATAAACCTCTTTTTTTTCTTTTTTCACTTGTAGTTTACTCCATCGGTTAATGAGATTTATCGCAATAAAATTTCTTCTAATCATAGCCTCATGTAAAACACCTTTAAAAGGTAAATTTTTTTTGTCCGTTGAGGTTAACCATGAATCTATAATCTCAGTCTTTTCATCCTCTTTATCGTTGACTTTGTACCATTTTTCTAATAACCTAATTAAAAGATAATTATGTTTAGAAAGGGCTGTTAATAAATCCCCAATATCCTCAACATTTTTTTCATTCAACCACTTTTTTATAATTTCCTCTCCTCTGTTATCATCGTGTATAATATACCATTCCTCTAATAACCGAGCAAAAACATAGTCTTTTTCATCTAAAGCCTTTTGTAAGTCTCCAATATCTGTAACATTTAAAATACTCTTTTATATCTAAAACATTCTGTTGATCTCCTGCATCAGCCGCTTTTTGAATATCTCCATCAAAAGGAAATTCAAAGCGAGACATATGGGCAGCAAAAAAGATTTTAGATATTGAATCACTATTATTTAAACCAAGGAAACGATATACAAGGTAAATTTCGTTTATTTTTAAATTATACATTATTTTACAGAAATAAAATAAATATTTTAGGTGTTTAATTGGCTTAAATTGTTTTTTAAAAAACATTTCTTATAATGTCTGACACTGAAGATTTTTACGATAGATGAGGAATGCTTCCTGGCTATATGTTTATAAAATGTATGTCAAAGATTGAAGAGAAGATAAAAAGACCTGATTATATTTTCAACCCCATAAAAAGCTAAATATCCTTCTATCGCATTTGAAGAGTCCAGATTTTTTTAGAAAATTGATGTATAATTAATATTTTTCTAAAAAATAATGTCGGTTAAATTTATCGCGATTGGGGATCCTCATTTTTTGACGAACAATTATTCTGAATGCGAATTATTTATTGAACAGATGGAAACGCTTGTTCAGAGTATTCAGCCTAATTTTGTGGTTGTTTTGGGGGATTTATTGCATACTCACGAGGCTATTCATACATTGGTCTTAAAGAAGGCAACCCAATTTTTATTCGCACTGGCTGAACACTGCAAAACCTATTTAATAATAGGCAATCATGACTATATAAATAATTCCCAATATATGACAGATAATCACCCATTTAATTCCTTTAAAAAGACCCCAAATATTACTATTTGCGACAAGGCTATAGTCAAGACTATTAAAGGCCTAAAATTCGTGTTTTGTCCATATGTTATACCAGGTAGATTTGTTGAGGCTTTGAATACTTTGAAAGGTTGGAAAAATGCGGCCTGCATTTTTGCACATCAGGATTTCAATGAATTTAGCACAGCTGACCAATGGGAAAAGGATTATCCATTAATAGTCTCTGGTCACATTCATGCGCAAAAATGGGCACAGAAGAATATTTATTACCCTGGGAATACTATTCAAAACCAATTTGATGATGGAGGAGACAACGATAAAATAGTGGCCGAGTTTACTTTTGAAACAAAGGCTAAATATACGCTTGTTAAACATTTGGTAAATCTACCAAAGAAAAGGGTTATTCATTCTGAAATCTCAAAATTGACAATTTCAAAGAATCTAAACAAGGATACAAAAATAGTCCTGAATGGCAATAGTCAAGACATTAAAAAATTCAAACAGAGTAAAAAATATAAAACATTATGTGAGAGAGGGGTCAAAATTGCATTTGAAATGGAGACAGAAGGCGGCAATATTGGAGGGCAGAAGACTATTATGCAAATATTAGGCGAGTTGGTTAAAAAAAGAAATGATAATTATTTAAATGATGCTTTTAATAAAATCACGGGCACGGGGGATATCACGGGGGATATCCCCCGTTAGCCCCCTTACACCACATGATTAAATATCATGGGAGATATCACGGGGGATATCCCCCCGTTAGCCCCCTTACACCATATGATTAAATATCACGGGAGATATCACGGGGGGATATCCCCCGTTAGCCCCCTTACACCATATGATTAAATATCACGGGGATATCCCGTATATGGAGTAAGGGGGCTAACGGGGGATATCCCCCGTGCCCGTGATATCCCGTAATTATTTAAATAATGCTTTTAATAAAATATTATATATTAATAATGACTAATGCGTTATTTATGGGTGATCTTCTTGAGATTGATGAGGAGATATATAAAAAAGAACAGATTGACGATATTGAGTCACAAGAAAAACCTATAAATTTAGAGAGATTTCCTGTTATAATAGTAAAATACAATGACCTGAAAAAGATTTATGCGATCATAAAAAAGCATATTTCAGTTGGGACCCGTATATATGTATATTATTTGGAAAGGCTGCTGATGGAATGCGTTAGAAATATATCCTTTGACAAATTATTTCTGATATTTAATGGCCTATTATATGACCATTATTCAATGGAAAAGTATTCTAATGATATTATTATTTTAACACGCAAGGACACAAAACGGCAGGATTTAGAATCAATAAAAAAAATAGTAAAAAGGAAGGATGTTTCAGCAGACGCATATGAAGAACTATATAGGTATATTGTGGATACTTTAATTCAAATGGAAAAAAAAGGTATATCTATTGAGGAATTAAAAGAACCTTTATTGACCATATCAAGCAATAAAATTTTAAATATTGCCTGTGAAAGAGTACTGAAAAATAGACTTGAAATGTTGCCCATCAATAAAAAAATTACCGCTGAAATGGTAAATCAGCGGCTTTCGCCCATATTTCTGGGTGGTTTGAGAAATTCAAATAATTCTTGTTTTATGGATAGTGTTCTGGTTCCATTATTTTTAGTTTCAGATATTTTTGTTAATATCATTAAAACAAAGAAAATAATAGAGAGCGATGATGCCTCTAAAACTGTAAACTATGATGTGATAAACAAGGATATTATTGCAATAATGAACAATGTGTTGACCATGAAGAAAACTACATATTGTAGTAATTTTAAAAATTCCATTTCAAAATATTCTAATGCCTGGGAGATCTTGGTTTCAGGAGAGCAACAGGATGATGCGGAATTTTTGGCCGCATTTTTACATTTATACAATTCCCCGACTATAATCCCATTTATAATATCACGAAGCTTTAGTAATGATAAAATAAATTGGGTTGAACAACGTGCAACAACAGATAAGGCCAATATACTGCATATTTTTGGAATTCCAAAAGGACAACACAATATTACAAAAGTATATGAGATGGAATCGTTTACAGACTATAGTCATGTTATCGACAAAATTGAGTTCAAGAATGTTAAATACAATTATATGAAGGAAAAATTTAAAATAGATGGAACTCCACCAGTTATCATTTATCACGCAAATAGAAGGTTTTTAACTTTTAAAAATATTTTGCCCATTAGATTTAATGAATTTATTAAAAAAGAAAATACCATTTATGAACTGAGGAGTATTACTATACATACTGGATCCTATTTAGGAGGCCATTATACCGCATTTTTCAAAGTTGATGGTTTTTGGTATTATTATGATGACATTGCACAACCAAGCATAACATTGATAAACATTAAAAATCATGAAAAGGTGATTGAAACAACAGGTTCTCTATTCTTTTATTACAAAATATAAATTATATATATTATTTTTAATGGAAGTACTAAAAACATTACTTGGCAAATATGCTCAAACAGGAAAGGCTGGTGAACAAGTAAGGACTGTTGTTGCTCAAGAGTCCAAAAGGTTTGGATTAATTGCAATAAATATAATTATACTTATTACTACCCTTGTATTATTTCTGACATTGACTATAATGCTATCGGTGGCTCTTTCAAATCTTAAAAAACTTGCGAATCCATCTGATGCCATACAAAAAAATATCACCACATTATCAAAAGTATTAAAATTTGCCTGGATATTTACAATAGGTGTTTATATTTTCTCTCTATTTGTAGGCCCAGTTCTATATCCAATGATAACTGCTTGGCATTATGTTTTTCTTGTTTTCACCATTCTTATTGCTGTAGGTTTTTTATCCCTGTCAATTGTGGCCGGAATTACGCTGATAAATCTGCGAAAGAATACCGACTATTTAAAGAAAACTGATGCATCACAGCGTGCCGAAAAAAATCTCGTTCGAATAGTCCGAATAACACTAATATCTTCTGTTGCGAAAATCTTATATTCCTTTATAAGTGGGATCTACTATTATAGAACAGGTGGAGCACTTGGAGATATTCAAAGATTAACTGGCGGAGAATTCCAAAAAATAGTACAAAGCGCCGAAGAAGAGATGAGAAAGGAGAAAGAAGGGAAGAGCGAAGGCAAGGTGGAAAAGGAGAAAAGATTCTTGTTAAGATAATAATTTAAATATGTTTTGGATATTTAATGAGTAGAGAAATTTTATTTATATTGGGTGCTCTGTTGGTGCTCATATTTTTATATTTAATGTTTAGTGGGGGGAAGAAAAAGGATAGGGATTATTTTTCTTCTACACAGTCGGACAAAGAGTTTATTCTCTTTTTCGCCCATTGGTGTGGTCATTGTAAAAATTTAATGCCAATCTGGGATGAATTTGCCAAGAATTTTGATGGCTACAAAGGGGTAAAAATTGTTAAAATAAATAGCGATGAAAACAGTGAAATTGTTGGCAAACATAGAATTGCAGGTTTTCCCACTATTAAATTTTGTCCATATGGAAGAAATGTTTCCGATGGAATTGTATATGAGGGTGATAGAAGCCTTCAGGACCTGGCGAGTTTTTTGCAGCGACATGCGTGATGAAAAGTGATTTTCTATTATTCAAAATAGAAAATCAAAAAATATGGATTGTCTAATCTGTTTCTCTCCGATTGAGGGTGATAAATGGATTACATGTGGAGATTCATTTTGTATTGCAAAAATATGTGTGGAATGTGCAGAATTATTTATGGCCCATTGTGAAAAGAATAATGTTATGCCTAAATGTCCCAGTACTTTTTGCAAAGGTCTGTACTTGTTGTCGGGAGTTAAATCACTTTCAAAAAAGACTGTTGATAATTATAGAGCCGCGTGTATTTCGGCGATAATTAAGGAAAAAGGGGTTATTGCGAAAAAGTCAAATGAGGAGGAAGATATTTTGGCAAAGTTGAGAAAGGAAAGGGAGAAATTCATAAAAGATAGTTTTCCGGCGGCCATATCAAAGACTGTCAATATGGCTTTTAAAAGCAAACTTATAAAGATAGAAAAACATAGGGCGGCCCATATATCCGAGCAATTAAATGCCTCTAATAAGATATGTATGAATTTATCGTGTAGCGGTCATTTGGATGTAAATATGGTTTGTATGATTTGTGAAACTAAATTTTGTAGAAAATGTGAAGAACTTTATGAAGAGGGGCATACATGTAAAAAGGAAGATTTGGAGAGTATTTCTTTGATTAACAAAATGGTTAAATGTCCTAAATGCAATTTGGCTATTGAGAGAAGTGAAGGCTGTAATAATATGACTTGTGCACATTGTAATATGAAATTTATTTATACAACTGGGGAGGCTGGCGGAAGTGGTGGGCATGTTACAAGTGTGAGTGTTCAAAATGAAATACTACTCTCTTCGGCATACAGAGACCGATTGACAGATAAAAGCCTTTTGTTATTGTTGGAATTTGAGTCAAAAAAACCTCACATAATGTCGGAAAGAGCAATAATAAATAGCCTGAAAAAAGTCTATCGAAAGAATTCAAATGGTTTTGGTATTGTTAATAAATTTGATAAACTCATGAAATCAAGATATTCTATGAAGAATTATCAACAGGCTTCAAGGACTATTGAAAAAAACCTTATTGCAGAAACCTGTACAGAAGAATTATTAAGGGAAGCAGTCGACAAAGTTAATTAATATTGTAAAATTATTTTAAATATTGAGGAATATATAAGAATGTTTTTTATATATTCAATTAATCTTGATACTCTTGAAATTCATCTTTTAGATTTTTGTTCTTCAAAGGAGATGGCTGCTAATTATCTTGAGATGGCTGCCAGGCGTTTTATTCAGCGTGAGGAAGGTGTACGTCGGGCAGCAGAGCCTTTCTTTGATAGCACACCTGATGAAAAGATAATGGAAGATGGGTATTTTCTGCGTCATAACACTGACAAGAAAAGAATTGATGTATATAAGAGAAAGACTTTGGTCTCAACAGGCCATATCTGGAATTCTGTAAATATAAAATGTAAGCATATAATGTACTTTTCAATTACTGAAACCGCATTTGAATTGGCACCGGCGATTGTCACCAATAAATGTAATGACTTTATGACCGAATTAAAAGCCACTCTGGCCAAACGCTATGTAAAATATCATGGGAAAAATTAACTGCGTGTGTGGACCTCATAAAGTGATTCTAATTGTAGAGCAATGTGAAAGTTTAAAGGAATAAATTGTATACAAATTGATTTTTAAATTTTTAAAATTTAAAAATTACAATGGATCCATTTGAAAAAGGAAAACAGACGTTGAATTCCTTTCAGGTTGAGATATTTGAAGAATGTCTAAAGAGAAGAAAAGGAGGAATGTCAATTCCGATGGGAGCGGGGAAGACTTTGTTATCGCTTGTTTTATCACTCAAACAGACTACAAATAGAATCTTGGTGGTTTGTGCGAAAAGTCTTATTGCGAGTTGGGAATTTGAGATTAAAAAGTTTTTTGGAAAGAGTCTTAAATATGAGGTATTTCATACGGATAAATTAAAAAAGAAAATGGCCACTTGGAAGCCTAAAAAAGGGGTCAAAGTTGTATTGACAACTCCAGATATTGTTGCAAAGTATTACAAGGTTCATTCTATTAATAAATATTTTGTTAATTATTATACTGATCTTGACGATCCATTTATAACTATAAAGAAATACGTTCGTCCATTAAGGCCATTTATTGATCACCCAATGGGTGGTGGATATTTGTTTTCTATTAGATGGGGCTCTTTGATTATTGATGAGATTCAGCACTATACGAATATAAATACAATGCGGTGTCAGGGTTTGGGAGCCATTTGTGCTATAAATAGATGGGCTTTATCTGGAACCTTATTTAACGAACCTAAAGTTGAACGTATTTTAGGCTATTATGTTATTCTTGATATTTTAAATTCACCTCGTAGTTTACCAGATATGGCACAATTACTTTCATGTTCAGCCTTTACGGGGCTGAATTCAACGTTGGTAATAAGAGAAAAAAATACGAGTTTCACGCCTCCAAAGGTTGTTGAAACTATAATTACCCATAGATTGGAAAAAGAAGAAGCTAAATTGTATATATCAATGAAGAATACAATGACGGCGATTCGGAAAAAACTATTAATCTTAAAGGAAGAAGGGGATGTAATAGGTGTGAGACGTTTTTCCAGTTTTTTATTAGCAATGCTTACATACTTGAGACAATGTTTAGTTTGTCCATTGGTTCCAGTTTCGAGTGTGGCCATTGATATGGCTGATTTTAAAGGTAAATCTGAATTATCAATGGAATTAACAAAGCAACTTGATCTTATGAATATTGGTGAATGGTTAAATAATCCTAATGCTGTCTACTCTTCGCGAATGCGTGAGGCGGTAAAGGTAATAAATAACCACACAAATGCGCGAATAGTTATATTCACGTGTTTCAGAACTTGTATTGATGTATTTAAATCATATCTACCAAAGAGTAGAAAAGTATTTATTTTAAAGCCGAGTATGAATACTATTCGGCGTGGGACTATAATTGCGGATTTCTCACGTTCAAAGAATGGAATTCTTCTTCTTACGTATGAATTGGGGGCGGAGGGTTTGAATTTACAATGTGGGAGTACAGTTTTGCTACTTGACTTTTGGTGGAATGCTGGAAAAACAAAACAAGCAATTGCTCGAGTATTACGTTTTGGACAAACGGCCACACAGGTGAATGTTTATTTATTCACCTCAAATACTGGTCTTGAAAAGGCTTTATTTGAAAAACAAAAGGCAAAATTAATAATACTTGAGGAACTTGCCGGCGGTTCTTGGAAAACAAAGGTCCCAAAACTCACTATCAAGGATATTATGTGCTTTATTGATATGGAAGACAATACAATGCTTTTACAAAATGTTTTACACGGGTACGGGGGATATCCCCCGTTAGCCCCCTTAACGCCATATGATTAAATATTACGGGAGTTAGCCCCCTTAACGCCATATGATTAAATATTTCTTAAATTGATCAATACAAATAAAATTTGTATTGCACAGGGGTCAAAATCGGCGTTAAGGGGGCTAACGGGGGATATCCCCCGTAATATCCCCGTAATAATTACCATTTCCATGGAATGTCACTCTCTGGTCTATCAGCGCCCATATAATGCCAAATAATTGGTGGATCAAAGGCTACTGCCACAAGTTTTTTCTCTAAAACTGCAGAAGAAAGTATTTGATCGACATGATCATCAATACGATTATTAACTATTCGAAGAAATTTTCTTGCGCCTTTTAAAGAATATGCATAAGCCCATGTTCCTCCTGGCCTTGTTACTTTGCTAATATGTTTTGATAGATTTATGCAATAATCACATTGAACACGCAGGTCATCTTTATTGGCTACATAAAATGGATCTAAATCTGTATAAATTTTTGCAATAGATGATTTATATTTTGTCTTTTGTGTTTTTACAGAGGATATATCTTTAACACCACACATATTTCCACAACCTAAATATAAAAGATCCCAGTTTGGTTGAACTCTTTTTAATTCCCGTATACCTTGTATAAATTTTTGCTTTACATCTCTTGCCATTACTATGTCATCTTCACATAAAAGAATATGTTTCCATCTATTTTTTACCATTTCACGTAATATTAACACTGTACCTAATAGTAATGATCGTGCTGGTAGATTAAGATTAGAGCGTGGAATCTTTACATTATACTCTTTTTCAAACTGTTTTCTTTTTTGTTCACATTGTTTACCTTTACATCTTCCATCAACGGCCTCAAATCGTTCTATTTTTATACCCTTCTTTCTAAATGCGCTGGATACTTTTTTCCAGCGTATAATTTTATCATACAGATTAATGATATAAATTTTATCAAAAAAACGATTAAAAGTATTAGATGGTTTTTTTCCAGTTTTTATATACTTTATTAGTTCAGTTTTGTCCAATGTAGAATAACCATATATATTTTTTTTTCGTGCAACTTTTTGTAATTCTGATAATGTTCTCTTTTCCATTATATATATATGTTAAATATTTATTTATTTTCAATTATTCAATAAAAAATTGTATATAAATAATGAGCACCTGTAGTAATAAGCCTGTAAAGTTGAATATTTCGACTACTGATAATGCTCTTTTTTTGACGGATCATTTTACATGGGGCGGGGCGATATATGTGGCGATAGAGTGTTATTCAAGGTCTTTTTCCTATGATTCAAATGCGGTTCCGAACATAAAGGCGGAAAAATATAGGAAAATGGATAAGATTCCATTTGAATGGAATTTTTGTGATTCGTTTGGGTGTTCTGGGGAGTCTGATATGTTTCTTGTGGTTTTTACCTTTAATCCGAGTAGTACAAAACCGGAGGATTTCTTGCAGTATTTTATAGATATAAATTGCAGGGTCTTGGGACAGCCTTCAAAGAGTATATCTGATTCAATGGGAAAGCCAGTCTATTTTAATATTGATGTAAATAATGACCCGACTAATAAATATGTTGATTTTTGGATCTCAATGTCCACTCCATTTGGTTATCTGTCCTATAAGCCTACCATTAAAACGTGGGCAATATTTTTAATATTGTCTTTAATAGTGTTGGGAGTATTGGGAGTATTAGGATATTTATACCGCGAGAGGATAATGGAAATGTGGAGAAATAAATTTTAATTTGAGTTAAATTAAAATTTAATATGCAATATAGCATCTATCATGGGGAGATATATTAAAACTCTGAATAGTTTTATCTCCATGAAATCCGTCTCTCGGGTTTCCAACATTAAAATAATTTTCACCAAATCTTTTTATCAATGTTTTTTCAGCATTTATAGGGGCATATACATAGGTATGTGCGAATATTTGTTTTGCTGCGGTTGTGTATTGTTCTTTTTCACAAAATGTTTTACATCTGCCGGCATAAAAGCCATCCTGTGTTTCAGTCAATAAAAAAATATCTAAAACCCCTAATTTAAATAGATCTGGAAGATTTCTTTTTAAATTTAGACCTGTCTTTGAAAATATACTACTACAATCGATCACTTTTTGAAAATCCTCTCTTAAAAGCCCTAAATCAATATCGTCATCCCAAACAATCATACCCCCATGTCTATTCAGCCCCAATAATGTTCCTGACACTGCAACATATTTTATATTATATTTCTGTGCAATTTCATTGAATAAAACTAAATCAGAATAAGAACGATTTACTCTTTCAAATGTTTGTGCCGACTCTACTTTGTGCCTGTAAATGTTGAAATTAATCGACTGCCGATAAAAATTCGCTGTTGGCTTACTAAAAACTACATAATCACTATTACAATCTTTAGTCTCAAATAATGGATCGGCCGCCTGTTTATCTTTTGTTGTCCATATCCCTCCTTGTTTTAAAAAGAAATATAAATCGGATAAATCAGCCATATCATTGGTCAAAACTATATCAACCATTGTATTTATACCCCATTTATAAATACTCTCTTTCCTCTCAAATGTTTTCTTTTCTTTTTCTTTTAAAAGTGAAACTGAATTGTCAATTAGGTTTATAAATATCACATATAAACCGAAAGAGGCCATATAAAAGGCCGAATTTTCATCGTTTAAAACGAGGGCTTTTAGCATATAGTTATCTTTTATTTTTTCATCAAAATAATGGTCAACAATGGTTTTAATGTTTAAATCTTCTTTAAACTCTACATTGACAAGAGTAGTATTTTTAAATGTCGTGTTTTGTTTGTCAATCTCAATAGGAGTTGTACGTTGACTTTGTTCAACAAATTCTTGTCTTTTTTTTCTTTCTTCTTCATTGATATTTCCTTCTGGATCTTGAAATTTATAATAAATTTTTGGTAATTCTCCCTTTTTATAAATTTTAAATCCCATTATATATAGGAAATAAATTCTACTCGTGACTTATATCGATTTCGAAAATGAGCTCACCAAAAACGTTGATAAGCGCAACACTTATGCCTGTGACTATTATTTTTACTTATAGATGAAACAGGTTGCAGCAAACGGCGTATGGTGAAGAGAGTTGTAAAGGTAAAGTTTACAACTCTACATATATACATAAATATATAGGTAAGGGGATATCCCGTTTAGAATGATTTTTCAAGGGTTTTTCTCAACGATTCAATAGTGATTCCGTACATTCCAATCTTATAGATTCCAGAAACAAATGATTTCAATGCGTTAAAGCACAATTCATTTTCAACAATATCAGCCCAATAGTATTCTGGCATTTTTTCTCGAATTTCAGTCCAGTCCATTTTTGAATAATCAACAGGAACACAGGCTTTCCATTTTTCCAATTCATTGTGAATGAATTCCTTGAGAATTGACACATCATCAAATTTATTACAAATAATTTCATCAAACAACTTTGAAGCATTGGCATTCTCACAAGCAATGTCCAAAGTTATTTTTTCAATTTCTGCTGTTAAACTTTGTCTTTTTGCAATTGAATTCCAAGATGGCCTGACTGTTTGTTTTGGAATTCCTTTTTTACTTGCAGCATTGATTTGCGCAAGAATTGATGGGCTTGTTGCAGCATTGATTTGTGCAAGAATTGATGGGCTTGCTTCAGATTTGATTTGCTCAAGAATTGATGAACTTTCAGATTTGATTTGCGCAAGAATTGATGGGCTTGCTGCAACATTGACTTGATCAAGAATTGAAAAACCTGTTTGATTTGGTCTTTGCCAACGCCTTTGTGTTTGAACAGGTTGTGTTTGAACTGTTTGAACTGTTTGAACAGGTTGTGTTTGAACTGTTTGAACAGGTCTTGTTTGAACAGGTCTTGTTTGAACAGATCTTGTTTGAACAGGTCTTGTCTTTGTTTTTCTTTTGTTTGGATGTGCAAGAGAACAATAAGGATTTTTACAATCACTTCCAAATCTACAAATAGCCTTTTTCATTTTTGTTTGAGTAGTTGGTTGAGTAGTTGAGTAGTTGAGTAGGTTGATTGGTGTTTGTGTGGATTCCAACACTATGGTCCCGAGAAAATCAGTTTTAAGGCAGATGGAAGCCTTATTCCAAAGTATAACCAAATCGTTGTTGAATGAAATGTTATGCCCATGTGTTAACTTTTTGATTTATACTGGTCCGCCTGAACCTGCAGAAAAACTGTTCAATCGCATATCTGCACAGTTGTGTTGTCGTTCGCGCCTAAATCGATCAATGTGTTCATTCATTATTGAACTTCTAAATGCCAACATGTCATCGCTATACGACTGTTCAACTATCGGCCGTGCTTCAATCAAATTTGTTTGAGCCTGTGATATGGGCAAATGGTCAACCTTGCTTCGAACGATATAGTTGCATTGCCCTGGATAGATTTCGGAGACTGGTGAGACAAATTCTGGAGGCATACTAAATTCTCCACAGTCTTCAGGTTCTGCTCTCCATATATCTTTAAAGCCGGGTGTATCGGTCAAAGGGGTCAATTCATATTTCGCATTCATATAACTCCTCTTTGAATCATCATGATGGTTGAATTGGATTGGAAGGGTAATTTCATATGCAGCATTTAACCGGTCGCGAGATGGGTCAATTCCACAGGCGTCAAATTTTTCACATTTTCTGGAGCGAAACACTCCAATAACAATGACAATCGCAACGATAAATAAGATTAGATTACTTTTAAAAACAAAAAGAGCCACAATAAGAAGCAAAAGAAGAAAAATTATTAATGTCTTGTTATCAGCGAAATCAATGTTAAATTCTCTGAGATTATGTAACAAATTGGATTCATTCATTATAGATTGACAATATTTTTAATTCAAAAATATTGTTAAAGTATAATGGACAATTTAAGGTTACTGACGCGTTATTTAAATATGCCGGAAAAAAAAGAGCAAAGAACTTTTGCAACAATGTGTTCGGATTCTCCACTGGTTGGAAAGTCCCTTACAACGGACCAACAAAATTTGATTTTTGGAAATCCTTCTGGTACAATTGGTAAAGGGAGTTTTGGGACTATTTATAAAAGGGGGGATAAATATATAGAAAAAGATCAATTAAAAGATGAACATATTATTCTTGAAATTGCGATAATGCATTATCTTGATCATCCAAATATAATGTGTATCAGTGGAGTGACAAATTTGGTATTTTCCCAACAAATTTACATGCATTTTTCACCAGAAGGAACATTATTTGATCATCATCTTTTATTCAAGGATCCAATAAAAAGAACAAAATTATTCTATGAAATCCTTTGTGGTATTGCCTATATGCATTCTGTTTTCATAATTCACTGTGATCTCAAACATGCAAATATTCTCCTGTTCAAAGATGCAAAAGGAGATTTTATTGCAAAAATAACAGATTTCGGGCTTTCAAAGCCTGCAGTATATACGGAACTATATAGAAATACGGTTGGTTCAGTAGTTTTTTCATCACCACAGTTATTAAAAGCTAGAATCACAGGTAAATTGCTTGTTTATGACTATTCAATTGATATTTGGGCACTTGGGATAATGATGTATGATCTTATAAGACAAGATACAACGGATATTTCCGCTTTTGTAAATATGAGGGTTCACTCTACTATATTTGATATATATATGAACATTAGGGATGGCACCTGTTATCAAAGTGATAAATTCACCGCATTCCAACCATATGAAAAAGGCCTTTTAGGAGCCTGTCTTAATTACGTTCCGCACTTTAGACCAACCGCTCTTCAATGCCTAAAAAGTAAATATTTTAAATCTATAAGAAAGAAAAAGGATTTAGACCTGATAACAAGGCATAATAAAAATATTCCAATAAACATAAAGCCTTTTATAGGTAGAGAAGATTTATTAAAAGAATTACATTCTAAGATTGTTGGTGATAAAAAAAGTGTTGATATTAAATTCATCATTGCCACATCTATTGTTGATTCAAATAGGGATCGCAACCTTTTGAAATATGTAAAAGAGATTGCCGACATTGCTGCCATAATAATTGATGAACACCCCAAATATGATAAAAATAAAATGTTTAAATTTCTTGAGGAAATAGATTATAACATTTTAAACTCTAATATTTTACAATACAATAAATCAATAGAACGGGGGATATAACGGGGGATATAACGGGGGATATCACGGGGGATATCCCCCGTTAGCCCCCTTACACTACAGGGATATCCCCAGTGATATCCCCAGTATTTTAATCCAGATGGCATAAGGGGGTTTACGGGGGATATCCCCCGTGATATCCCCGTATTTTAATCCAGATGGCGTAAGGGGGTTTACGGGGGATATCCCCCGTGATATCCCCGTATTTTAATCCAGATGGCGTAAGGGGGTTTACGGGGGATATCCCCCGTTATATCCCCCGTGATATCCCCCGTGATATCACCCGTAATGCATAATAAAAATGGCCAGTCCAATGGCTCCAGTTCCTAACAGTATTTGATTTGGTCTTTTATTCGCATGTCCTCTAAATAAGAGAAAAACGCCAAGAATATAGATACACCAATAAATAATTCTGGTTAAAATATCCTTCATTGTGATATATAAAGATTTAAATTGTCGGAATAAAATTCCATTGGAGTTCCTGACATATTTTTTTCCACATTATATCGTGCTCCAACATTTTTTCTCGTGTTTTCAAAATATAAAAATCCTCCTCACCGCAAGAGTAGTCTAATAGTTGTAAAAGTTTGAATAGAACAAATTGACTGTTTAAAAAATTTGAGCGTTTATTGGGCTTTAATCTGTCATATATTTTTTCAATTTCGTCAAACATCACGTTCAATTTGGACTCTAAATGGCTTATATCTGGGGCTTTTGACCCAGTTATAATACAATACAATAATGTAATATCGTCATAGTGTTCAGTATGATCTATAATTTGTAGAAATTCATACAAATGATTTTTTGTAATGTCTTCCATTCGTAGATTGTAATCTTTGATCTTTTCTTTTAGGGAGTTTATAATAGTTGGAGATAGTGTTGTATTTTGTTTGGCCTGAAAGCGCTTTATAGAATCTATAAAATGAATCTTTTTATCATAGACGTATCGCTGTGAGATATTTATGCGACTATTTTCCTGATAATTGGTAGAGGAGGTAAATTGGCGCTTTAATGTTCCGCAATTTTGGCAAATGTATTCAAAGTCCTCATCCAATAGTAATTCTATTCCGCAATCATCACATAATAGATTGTTTTTCATGTCATTTTTAATAAGAATATCGAAAAAACGTTTGGCGATATTAATATACTCTAATGTCAGTTTAGTTTTTTCAAAAGTTTCATTAACGTTTGAAAGGCCCATGAAATCAATTTTAACAGGCTTATCATATACCTTTATTAGTTCTTCAATAATCTTTTTTGTTTTAATTATAAATTCGGCCATCTTTCGTCCGTTTTCAATATAGTCAATCTCTTGTTTTTTTTCTTTTAACATATTTTGGGCCGTTTTGCGTTCAAGTGGATCATCGCTATTATTAGAAATCCATTCTAAAATTTGAATCTCTTCTTTTTTGACAGAGGATTGTTTAATTTCACTCTCCAGATTTTTCAAAAGTTTATTATGTAAAGTTAATACATCTGATTGTAAATCAAATAGTAAATTATCAGATTTATTAGTCATTACTAAATTAAATATTTTTAATTTAATTTAGTTTTTTATTACGGGACGGGGGATATCACGGGGGATATCCCCCGTAAGCCCCCTTACACCATATGAACCAAAATGATTAATATGGTGTACGGGACGGGGATATCCCGTAATGATTAATATGGTGTAAGGGGCTTACGGGATATCCCCGTAAATATGGTGTAATGGGCTTACGGGGATATACTCGTAAATATGGTATAAGGGGCTTACGGGGGATATCCCCCGTGGTGTAATGGGGCTTACGGGGGATATCCCCCGTGGTGTAATGGGGCTTACGGGGGATATCCCCCGTGGTGTAATGGGGCTTACGGGGGATATCCCCCGTGGTGTAATGGGGCTTACGGGGGATATCCCCGTGGTGTAAGGGGGCTTACGGGGGATATCCCCCGTGATATCCCCCGTGATATCCCCCGTAGTGTAAGGGGGCTTACGGGGATATCCCCAGTATTTGAATAAGGCCTCCAATATTCTTTGAAACGCTGGATGTATAATACAGGCACGCCGGAAATGATTCGTCAACAATAATAGTATATACAGAGTAGTTTGTAGGCGGATGCGAAAAAGGTGCACCCCCTTTGACCTTTGTAAAATAAAATGTTTCTGTGCCGGTCACAACATTAAATTGGTATTTTTGTCCGCGCTTTAGAATTAATGTAGGCATCTTTATCCCATTCAAATAAAATACACCGCCAAAAATACGGACAAAAATCTGTATTGGAGGAGGATTATTTACAAGATAATCTGGCCATCCCTCATCATAAACCTGAGTAATACATGTGCTCTCGCCTTTATTTCTTATAAATGATGAACTAATTTTTGTTTGACCTTGTTCTTTGTATTGTAAATCTTTTCCACAATTCATTATAAAAAGAAAATATATTTCCGCTATATTATAAAAAAAAGTTTATAATATATATTTTGGCTTGCTTTTAGACTCTTTAGACGGTTGTTGATAAAATTCCAACACTTTTTTGGATAAATACACATTACCTATATTGCTATCAACAGATTGTTTTGCATATTTATAAAATAATTCTTGTATTTTATTATCAAAATTTTTAAACTTTTCTATTGTAGCACGTGAACAAAACAAGTTTATTGCAATATTTCTTCCAATTGTAGAAGACTTTATCCGTTTATCCTTCAATAACAAATCAATAATTCCATAATATTGATGTTGATTTGCCCAAATAATAACCTCATTATTTGGAACGGAAGGATCAATCCGTTTATCATTTAATAATAATTCAATTATTTTCTTATGATTTTTTCTTACTGCATATATAAGAGCCATATTATTTCGTGCTGAAGGATCAACCCGTGTATCGTTCAATAACAATTTAGATGTTTCGATATGTTCTCTCTCAAGCGCCGAAATAATAGCCTGATTATCTTGTGCTGTTGGATCAACCCTTTTATCTTTTAATAATAATTCAACAATTTCTGTATGCCCATTTTGACTTGCAATAATAATAGACAAATTTTCTCGTGCTGATGGTTCAACCCTTTTATCTTTCAATAACAATTTAAGGATTTTTGTATGTCCATTGGTACTTGCATTCAAGATAGACAAATTTTCTCGTTCTGATGGATCAACCCTTTCATCTTTCAATAATAATTCAACGATTTCTGCATGCCCATTATAACTTGCCAAAGCAATAGCCAAATTTTCTAGTGTTGAAGGATCAACCCTTTTATCTTTCAATAATAATTTAACGATTTCTAAATGTCCATTTTCACTTGCCTTTATGATAGCCAAATTGTCTTGTGTCGAAGGATCAACCTCTTTCAATAATAATTCAATTGTCTTTTTATCTCCATCTTCACTTGCCTTAATTAAGGCATCAACGCCAGTTATTGTTCCAAATTTGAAAGAGAAAAGTATACTATTTAGATCAAACATATTTGATACATTAAAATATTTGGCTAAAAGTCCAATATCTGAAATTTTTAAACTATTCATTAATAATAATATGTTATATTATTATTAGAAAAAAAGATTCAAGAATAAAGGGATATTAATCATTTTGGCCCACAACCAGCCCACATACAATTTGAGTCATTTACACACTGATGTCTATCAGTCAACATTTGGCAATACGTTTGTCCCGCTACTTTAGGAACACAGCCATGCCATATACATTCAGGATGATTGGTGCAGTCTGATTTTAAATCAAGCATTCCACAATAGGTAGGTGATGCGGTCAAACCTGTCATCCCGGGCATTGATGAGGTCAAACCTATTGTTGAAGAAATGTTTTTTCTGAAAATAATCAATAACACAATAACAATTGCAAACAAAAAAACTGGAATAATCCAAGATCTCATTAATATTTCTAAATATTTTTAATTTTAAAAGAATTTTTATGTCTTGACAATTGGCCTCTTTCAACCATTTTTTCCAATAGGTTTTTGACACTCTCAGATCTTAAATTCTCTTTTTTCGCGGCCTGTAGAATCTTTACAAGGCTCACATAGGACTCGGACACGTTTGCATTAATGAATTTAATATAGTTCCCCTTTTTTTTCCCAGTTGCCTCTTTCCTCTTCTTAAATCTGTTCACATGACAGGCGAAACAGGTGGTTAAAAGGCCATCTGGCCCAATTGCGCAGAGTTTGCCACATTTGCACTTTTCATATCTTATAAAGATGCGTGTTGCCATTTTTTAAACCCCAAAAGACCAAATTTAAAATTCATTTTTTGGGATGAAATCAGCGTTTTAGGGTGACCCAGATTTAAATAGAGATTGGATTATAGTTTGAGTTGTAGCGATGACTTCCCCACTGCTTGTATTCTGTTGAACCAAAAGTGATATCCTTGTGCATTGTGGCTTTATAGTAGAATACGCAATCGGAGAGCTTATTTGATTGAGTTCTATTGTTTATCACAATGGCTGTATAATCTTCGGCCACTTGGTCCATTATATCGCAAAAGTCCTGAAAACTACCGATAATACCAGCATAGTTTTCATAGATAGATTTTCTGTTTTTCTCATTTGGATCTCTAAAAATAAATGAATAGTCAATATTAGTCCTAATTGATGGCTTTATATCCATTGAATACTGTAATGCAAGGATGAGCATCATATCCCATTGTCTTCCATTTTTAAAGAATTTTTGAAAAATTGGACGCCCAAAGAATTTAGGATCATCTGAGCAATCATCTATTACAAGAAGACCCTTGGGATTTTGCTTATTATCCTTTATCGCTTTTTCCTGTCTATGTGCGAAATCCTTCATATAATCTTCGTTATACTCATTGTGTATAAATAATTCAGGAATATCACATTCCTTTGCATAAAAGTGGTTTACACCTTCTGTTCCTGAAAAGACCTTTGCGACTGGTATTTTGTGGGCAATTGATGTTATAATATCTTTAATTAAAACAGACTTGCCACTGGCTGGTTTGCCAATTATAACAATTTTTGAAGATTCTGCAATGTTTGAGAGGTTAAACTCTTTTATTTCAACTGTTTTTTTCTGAGATGACATTATCATAAAGAGTTTTTAAACTATTAAATTTTTAAAATTTAAATTTTATTTCCGTAATGTAATGGACAATCAAAAAACATTTCTTATCTCAATTACGGTAGTTGTTATTGTTATTGGAGTCTTTTTTCTTTTTTACAAAAAAAAAGAATATTTTACCCATTCTCAGCTTTTATTAAATGCCAAAAATTATACATTCGTTCCTCAAGGCGGCTGTTGTAATACCTCTTCCACACGTCCTAATTTCACATCCCTGACTTGTAATACATCAAACATACCCAATGCTCTCAAAGGAATGAGCGCCCAACAAATCAAAAATGAAATTGAGCTTCATTACAAGAAACCACTCCAACTCATCGATACTCAACAACTCTTGCCAGATACTGATGTTTCCGGCCTTTCATATGGAATTGACCCAAGTGAAGATTTTGCAAACAAATTTGTTTGGCATAGAACAACTCATGCACGCCTCAAAAGAAGAAACTGGGAAGGAGGAGCCTCTATGATCCGCGGTGACCTTATTATAGACCCCGGAAAACAAAGTTGGTTCCAACACGACAATGACTTTAGAGACCTCACACCCGGCTTTATTCCCAAACAATACTGCGGCCAAATTGACGTTGAAGACCTCACATACAATATGCACAAAACCGTCTAAATATTGATCCTTCATAATTGAGCCTTTTAAAAGCTCAATTTACATAAATATAACGACTTTAAGATCAAAATTTTAAAAATTAAATAAAATCTTGTGTTTATTTAATGATGGAAACTCCAGTAGCAATAATATTAACTATTTTGGCCATAGCATTGGGTATATTTATTAATACTGTTATATTTAGAGCAATTTGGAACTATCTTAATGCAACTATATTTCAACAACCTCTTACAAAAGATTTGACTTTGTGGCAAGCGTTTTTAATATTACTTATTTTATCTCCAACTTTTTATCTGATGATGTCTGGATACATGCAAAAAAAATAAATTATGTTGATCCTTTTTTTTATTTGAATCAAATGACTGAATATTGAAAATTTTTTAATTGATCTTTAAAGGATCAATTAAAAAATCACATGCAAGATTTCTTACTATATCGCCATTTAGAAATTTGGAGTATAATAGTAAATAGGCTCTTTAAACACTGGAGTTTTCTGATAAATAGCCTCATAATTCTTTTCATCCCTTAACATTGCCGGCAATGTTACATAATCAATCTTCTCATCACCGGGCGAACTGTTAATAGACCCTATCTCTATACTTTCCATATCATCGTACACCTTTATTTTTTCATTTTTCTTTTCTTGTTTCTTTTTAAATTTTTTTCTATTTATAATACCAATTATAAATACAACAAATATTACAATAAAGACTATAACGGTTATCCACCAAAAGTGAAAAGGCTCTTTTGCAGAATATGGCGTTTGAGTTCTTGTTGCATCTGTTGAATAGGTTTGGGTCGCCTGCACGCTTGTTGAATAGGTTTGGGTCGTCAGTACGCTTGTTGAATAGGTTTTGGCTGTTTGTAGGCTTGTTGAATATGTGTTGGCTGTTTGTAGGTTTGTTGAATAGGTTTGGGTCGTCGGCGCGCTTATTGAATAGGTTTGGCTTGTTGGTACGCCTGTTGAATAGGTTTGGGTCGTCGGCGTGCTTATTGAATAGGTTTGGTTTGTTGGTACGCCTGTTGAATAGGTTTGGACCGTTGGTAAGATTGTTGTAAGATAGGTTGGACATGCTGGGCAGTTTAGTGTTTGGTTGCAAGAGTTTTTAAATGTTCCACAGGCAGGCGGATTAGAGCAGATTTCGCAAATGTTAATGTATGTTTCAGATGTATTCCTATTGCAGTCCTTATTTCCAATGATACTATACCCTGTGTCAACATTGAATGTAAAATTTGAGAAGGCTTTGTTAATATTAAAGGTGATATACTTTTCGGCAATGGGACAGGTGGTCAATAATTGAGTAAAGACCTGAACTCCGTTTAATAGAATTCTGAGTTGTAGGGAGGAAAAGCCGTTTGGATGGGAGGTAAAATAAAACCTCGCCAGAGAGCCTATATTAGAGGCGGTGTTAAAGTAGATTTTCGCATCATTATCTCCATAACCGGCACAAAGATATTTTACACCTGAACAATTGGTCAAACAAATAACTGAACAATGTGATGGAGAATATTCATAATATGGATAGATTTTATAGCCGTAAACACTCGTTAAAAATGAAAGTATCAAAATAGTGTTCATTACGTAAAACATGCATTGCGCAAAAGAAAATCGTTTTTATAAAACTGAACTTTCCATTGCCCTTTCCTAAAATCTAAATGTCTGCTATTGGCTTTCACATTTCAACAACCAAAGGAATAGTAAAATCATTCGACAGAGGACTCGTGCAGGGGGCGGATGCATTCCAGATTTGGACAGGTAGTTCTCATAGATATCAGACAAAAATGATTGATGAAAAAACATGTACAGAGGTCAAAAAATATGTAAAAGAAAATGAAATATTCCTAATCTCGCATAGCCCATATATCTTAAACTTTGCGGTTGATCACACGGAAGATGAGGGGGAAGCATTGGACAGATACATTAAAGATTTGATTAACATTGTGAATCTCGGCGGTGTTGGGTCAGTTTTGCATATGGGTTCCAATTGTAAAAAGTATGAGCAGAGCATGGAAGACGCGTATAAAAATTTTGTGAAAAACTTGGAATATGTGATTGAGAGGGTCCCAAAAGAGGCTTTTATCATTCTGGAGAACATGGCCGGCGGAGGAGATAGAATGTGTTGTAGATTAAAAGATTGGTCATATTTTTGGAACGAATTTGTTCCGTCAAAATTAAAAGACAGAATTTATTGGTGCGTCGACACGGCACATTTATTTGTCGCAGGAGAATATAACATTAGCAAGGTTAAAGAGGTCGAAAGATTTTACAATGATTTTGAGCGTGAAATAGGCTGGGATAATATCCTTTGTTTTCATTTTAATGGGAGCAAACATAAGTTTGCGAGTAAGCATGATGTTCATGCGGATATTGGCCCTCAAAAGTCTGGAGAAATTTATTCCGCTGGATTAATGGAACTTGCGCGTATCGCATTCGACACCAAAAAACATTTAATTATGGAAATACCAGCGGATGAATACCCCGTACAAGACCAATTAGACCTTTTAAGAAAATGGTCAATTTAAACTATATTGGGTAAAACTGATTATTCATAAATTATTTTCTTTGATTTATAAACAATGGATTTGGAACGTAAAATTCAAGAATGTCAAAATGAAATTGCTCAATTGAAAGAATTGAAAGAAGACTATCAAAAGCAACAGGGACTATTAAAGGAAAAGATTTGGGAGTTGGAGATCCTCAAGGACTCTCACATTACCACAATTGCTGTTCTAAAGCAACAGACTTTGGACAAGGAACATTTGGAACCCATAAAGTACTTTTTGACTAATCTCCCCCAAATTATCGAAATTGAAAAAGAGTATGACCTCTATAACACTTTAAAGTACAACAGTAGAAGACTGAACAAGGATCTCAAAAATAATAATGAATACATACTATACATTGAATCAAGTAGAGAATATACACAGGAATGGAAAGATAAAGAGGGAAAAATGATAAATAATATTATTCGCGATATCAAAGAGCAGTTGGATGAATTGAAAAAACTCAAAAAATCAAAAACAAAATATATTTCTTTGAAAAAGAAATTTAAGCTTGTTTTTTCATTTGTGGAATGGTCTGGCGGACCATGTGACGATAAGTACCGAAAAGAAGAAGAAATTACTTTTATAAAATGTACAACAATCAAAGACTGGCATTTTTATTTTGGCGATGGAAAGGTTGCAGAGTATATCTCTGTGTTGCCCCATATTCTAAAAAAAAAGCCAGAAACAAGTTTTTTTAAGATTTCCATAAAGATGGCATGAGATTGATTCTACAGGATTAAGGGAACTTATCACCTTGATATCAAAAATGGTTATTTAAATTATATTTAAATAAATTAATGATTGAAAAAATACTTGATTTACTTGATTTACTGCTTTTATATGGCTGATAAAAGGGCCGATCCTACCGCAAAGAATAGTTTTGCCTTACATGCATATAAAAGAAAACGTAAGGAAATAGTAAAATTACTATTGAATGATGGTCGAGCTGACTCAACTGTGATATTTACTCCCGGAAAAATTATAAGTTATGGTCTCAATATTAGGTAAAAATAGACCGCGCAAGAGTTTAAATTAATTTTTCATTGATACACTTAGTGTCAAATTTGTTCTGGAAATCCATACAATGTCAAGACAATTGAAAAACACAAGCGTACAAAGTTTCTTTCAGCCCTTTAAGAATTGTTTGAAATCATTTCATAAATTTAAATTTATGAAATTTAATCATACCTTTCAATGTACTTTCATTTATGAGCAGAAAATATTTCATAGATTTCCTTAGTTTTTTTCATAATAAAAATGAAAAAATTTGTTTTCATTTTATAAGAGATAAATATGACAACATTTACAAACGATTTTAGCAAGGAGGTTTATGAAAGCACCTATAAGATTGGAGAAGAGACTATTGATGAGACCCATAAGAGAATTTCTATCTATCTGGCGAGTATCGAGGAAAAAAAAGATTATTATGAAAAAGAGTTTTTAGAAATTTTGAGAGATTTCAAATTTATACCTGGTGGACGTATTATTTCAAACGCTGGTTTAAATCTCAAAGGCACAACAATGTTAAACTGTTTTGTAAGTGCTCCTCTTGGTGAAGATATTGATTCAATGTCTGGAATACATCGAGAACTGGGTCATCAAATGCAGATTTTACAAAGCGAAGGTGGGTATGGTTTTTGTGCGAGTTTTATGAGACCACGAGGTGCGTTCATACAGGGGATTGCGAATTATTCACCTGGGTCAGTTGAAATGTTAAATATGTGGGATACATCGTCGCAAACAATTACCTCTGGAGCCGTTCCAAGGCTTGAGAATAAAAATGCAAAAAAGAAAATTAGAAAAGGGGCTCAAATGGTGACTCTACATTGTTGGCATCCAGATATTTGTGAATTTATAACAGCCAAACAACAGGCCGGAAGATTAACTAAATTCAATATGTCTGTTTTAATAACGGATGAATTTATGAGTGCTGTTAAAAATAATAAATCTTGGAACCTTGAATTTCCAGATTATGAAAAGAGCAATGAAACATATCATAAATTGTGGGATGGCGATTTGGCAAAATGGAGGTCTCAAGGGCTCCCAATAAAGATTTATCATTCATTTGAAAATGCAAATGAGTTGTATAATTTAATTATGGAATCTACCTATAAACGCAATGAGCCCGGGGTTTTATTCATTGACACAATAAATAAAATGAATAATCTGCATTACTGTGAGACCATTCAGGCGACAAATCCATGTGTAACTGATGATACATGGATTCATACATCACAAGGTTCGCGCCAGGTTTCAGATTTATTAGATGAACCATTCAAGGTCGTTATAAACGGAAAAGAATATAACTCTACATCTTTTTGGAAGACTGGTGTACGTACAGTTTATAAAATTTGTACACATCAAGGGTTCGAAGTAACTGCAACTGAAAATCATCGTTTTGCAACACCAAATAATAGATGGACTCAAGTCAAAGATTTAAAAGAGAATGATAAACTTTGTTTATCAGAACATGACTCAAATTATAAATGGCCAGGTGATGGAACATTTGAAGAGGGCTTGCTGTTGGGAGATGGCACAATTACACAGGAAACTGCTCGTTTATCATGTTGGGATAAAGATATCCCCGTTAGCCGTTACCCATATGGTGTAAGGGGGCTTACGGGGGATATCCCCCGTAACAAAACATCATCAGATTTTCAAAGGGGATTTCTACGTGGATTGTTTGATGCAGATGGTTCTGTTCAAGGAAACCTTTTAAAAGGTATTAGCATACGCCTTTCACAATCTGACATTAATGTACTTTTTATTGTCCAACAAATGCTCGCAAGACTCGGTATAATATCTACTATTTATAAAAATCGTAGAGTTGTGGGAAAACGAATGATGCCAAATTCATTTGGTGGGTATTCCGAATATAATGTTCGAGCTAATCATGAACTTGTAATTAGTCGTATAAATTGGATTAAATTTATTGATTGTATTGGATTTTCAAATATCAGAAAACAGACACATATTGAAACATTACGAGATTCAATGAAGCGTAAACCTAATAAAGAGAATTATATTGCAACTATTAAATCAATAACTAAATTATTAGAGCCAAAACCTGTTTATGATTGTAATGTTGATAATATTCATTCATATGATGCAAACGGATTTCTTTCACACAATTGTGGTGAACAGCCTCTTCCACCAGGAGGGGTGTGTCTTTTGGGCTCTATAAATTTGAGTCAATTTGTGGCTGATTCTGACTGGGATTATGAAAAATTGGAGAGACTTGTGCCGATAGCAATTAGAATGCTTGATAATGTAAATGATTTGTCCAAAGTGCCTCTTGAAATTCAGGTTCAAAATCTCAAAAATAAACGGCGAATCGGATTGGGGATACTCGGCTATGCAAGTGCTCTTCTCATGATGAAGATAAAATATGGTGGTGAAAAGGCCATAAATATAACTCATAAATTAATGAAAAAGATTCGTGATTGTGCCTATGAAGCCTCCATAAATCTTGCCATTGAAAAAGGGGTATTCCCATTGTTTGAAAGTAAAAAATATTTGGAGAGCAAATTTATCGCAACATTGCCAGCGAGTATTAAAAAAAAGATTGAAAAACATGGAATAAGAAATTCCCATTTATTAAGCATTCAACCAACGGGAAACACCTCTGTGTTTGCGAATAATGTGAGTGGCGGATTGGAACCTATTTGGCAGCCTGTTTATACGCGGACTACTATTATTCATAAATGTCCAATTGGCCTACATTTGCCTACAAATATTGATTGGATTAATAAGAAATATAAGGCGAACGGGACTGATTGGAGGTGGAAAAAGGAGGGAGATGAAAATCTTTTATATACTAGTTTTGAAAATAGGGTTTGGAAGGTTGACAGCAGTCGGGGGCTTGTAAAAGAGACTATTTTGACCGATTATGGTGTTCATATATTAAGCGAAAAAAAGGAATGGAATCCAGAGGCTAATTGGGTGGCAATGATTTCTAATATTTCTTTGGCCGAACATTTATCCATACTTGAATTGTTTTCAAAATATGTTGATGGCAGTATATCTAAAACAGTGAATTTACCAGAGGATTTCAGTTTTGTGGCCTTTAAAAAATTATACATGGATGCCTATGATACACAGACAATTAAAGGAATAACAACTTATCGAGATAAGACAATGTCCTATGTATTATCAAGTGTTTCTGAAATTACCCCATCAGTTGCGCCCAAAAGACCAATATGTTTGCAATGTAATATTCATCCTATGACCTATAAAAAGGTCCGCTATATAGTCCTTGTCGGTTTATTAAATAACAAGCCTTATGAGGTTTTCTCATTCAAAGAGATGGGGGTAAAATTTACGCCTAAAATGAAAACTGGAAAATTGACGAAAATAAATAGTGGGGTTTACAATTTAGAGACAGAGTCTGTGATATTTGAAGATTTAAATAAACATTTTGATAAATGTGAAGAGAGTTTGGTAACAAGACTGATTTCATTGTCTTTGAAACATGGGGTTGACATTAATGAAATATATGATCAACTTCAAAAATCTGATAATAAAATATCTAGTTTTTCTCGCGTTATCGCCAGAACATTATCTCAATATGTATCATCGACAAAAGATGCTTGTGGGAGTTGTAATTCAAAAGGCATTATATTTCAAGAAGGATGTATAAAATGCAAGGATTGTGGATGGTCAAAGTGTCTATAATACGGGGGATAACGGGGGATAACGGGGGATATCCCCCGTAAGCCCCCTTACTCCACGGGGGATAACGGGGGATATCCCCCGTAAGCCCCATTACTCCACGGGGGATATCCCCGTAAGCCATATGATTAAATACAAGGATATGTAGTGATGGATTTATACGTATTTTTCCTTTCTCTCACTGTTCACGGCAATTGTTACTTTTTTAAGAAATTTTGATTTTTCCAAAAATAGGCTATTTGCTCACTAAACCTCAAAAATAGAATCAGCCTATTGGTTCAACTTTGTGATTAAATATTTTAGTATCCAATATTTAATCATATGGAGTAAGGGCTTACGGGGATATCCCCCTTACACTATATCCCGTAAGCCAATTACATTATATTAATCATCTTGACCCACAACCAGTCCAAAGGGATAATAGAATTATTTTAAAGAAATGCGATAATTAATGGTGTCATCATTGTTATTTAATATTGGATATATTACAGGTTTGATTTTTGCATATATATATCCAGGTAATCCTGAAATTCTTATTTACACTGTTATAGGAAATACAATAATTCCTTTTACCGCCACTTATTTAATAAATAGAATAAATGATGTGAATTGTGATAATGAAGAAGACTATATCTCCTCTGAAGACGACGATGAGGACGATGTGGAGGAAACAGACGAGCACTCCGACGCCGACGAGCACGCCGACGCCGACGTTGACGTTGATGAAAAATGTTGTTGTGCGGAGAAAAAAGATGAATAAATTGAAATTTCATTTATATATATATGTTTAATATGTAAATGTCTGTGAGATTAAGTAAAAAGAATATTGACATAAAAAAGATTTATTATGATTGTAGAATAGTGGGAATATCGGCAATTGGATTTCCACCAATGATAAATGCATATGGTGAAACAATGCATAATATTTATGTCCCTTTTTCCTATTTTAAAAAAGAATATTCAGAAAGGCCAAATTCGGCTCTCGAGTACGTTAAAACAAATTTTATATTTCACACCGAACAATATCCATTTAGAACTGATGGAGGCCGTAAACAGGATTATGTTTATAATGAGGCTCTTAAAAGGATAAAAAAATATGGATCAGTTCTTTTATCTTTATTTTGTGGGTATGGAAAGACATATTTGGCCATTAGGCTGGCTTTTCAGTTAAAATTAAAGACGGCAATTTTGGCTCATAGGACTATTTTAATAGACCAATGGTATGACTCTATAATAAAATTTACTAATGCAAAGGTTCAACGGGTTGATACAAATGGGATACTGGATGATAGCGCAGATTTTTATATTTTTAACATCACATTTGTTCCAAAGTATTGGGATAAAGAGGTAAAAATGTGGAGAAATAAAAATTTAGGGAGATACAAGGATATTGGGTGTTTAATAGTTGATGAGGCACATATTGCATGTGCAGAGGAGATGTCAAAGGCTCTATTATTCTTTAATCCAAAGGTATGTATTGCTTTGACCGCTACGCCAGAGAGAGAAGATGGATTGGATGAGGTATTAAAATTATATTTTGGGGACTATAAAAAGACACAGATAGTTGAGATATGTAATAATCCTTTTATTGTTTATAGTTTCTTTACAAATATAAAGCCTCCAATAGTCTATAATAAGGCCGGAAAAAAGGATTGGGGAAGTATAGTTGACTTTTTGGCCGAGGATAAGGATAGAAATAAAATGATATTAGACATTGTGTTAAAATTTGAAAAGAATACAATACTTGTTTTAACAAAGAGGATCAAGCATTGCAATCTGTTGGATGAAATGATGCGAAAAAAAAGGATAATAACCTCTGTTATGACTGGGACTCAACAGACCTATGATAAGGCTTCACGAGTATTAATATCTACCTTTTCAAAACTCGGTGTGGGATTTGATGATAAAAGGCTTGATATGCTTATTATTGCATCCAGTGTTAAAAATATTGAGCAGTATGCGGGACGACTTCGTGATGGAGTAAATAAAAAACGAATAATCATTGATATGATTGACTTTGATTATAACTGTATTGCGCACTGGAAGAAGCGAAAGGCCTGGTATTTATCAAGAAAAGGGATAATTAGGACATATCGCAAGATGGCCACCGATGAACCTCAAATGAAAAGGCTGGCAAAAGTGAAAATATAAATTGTAAAAACTTTGACTATAAATAATGGAAAAATTTTCTATATCTGAACTATATTTAATTTTAAATTTTTTGGATATTAAAACGCTTGGAGAATTGAGGGCAATGCACGGAGAGATGAAAAGAAAAAGAAAAGAGACGACAGAGACGCAGGATATATTGCCTTTGGAGATGATCGAAGAGGGAAATGCATTTGATCCATGTCAGAAAATTCTTGTTTCAATTGGGGCATATGATTTGATTTTAATAGAGAATGCGAGTGAGATTGCAAAGGAGGATCTTTTATTTCCAAATTTGGAGAAAATTATGGGTGCAATTACAAAGGAATTTGGCGGAACAATATATTTACCAAGTAATGTATTTGATGTTGACACCTCATCAGACTCTCCTATATTAACTAATGTGGATAAAGTCAACATTTACGCAAGTAAACATAAAAAATATATAGAAAAAAATAAGGTAATATTTACAATACTTGCACTTAATTTAGGAGAAGAAGGAGCACATTATGGCGGATTTATATTTAATAGACTTGAAGACATATTGTACATTTACGATAGCATGAGTAAATATAAAGGCCCAACAGAATCTGCATACGCCTCTGTTTTTGAGAAAATTGGAGAGATTATATTTAACCCTAAAATTACACTATTAAATACATGTTTGAATCTTAAATTGCAGCCTACTGGTGGCTTCCTTGGTAATCTGGATTTAGAAAGATTAATTAAATTGAATAAGAAATATAAAAATAAAGAATTAGAAAAGCAAAACGTTGGATCCCTATTGATTCTTCAAATACCTGAATCGCAAGATCATTTCTGTTTTATGTGGTCTTTATGGCTCATTTTGTTCAAATTACAAGGTTTTGATAGTAAAGACATTAAAACTCCTATTTCCCTATTAATTATTAAAAAATTTATTTGGACGTTGATAGAGTATTTAAAATTAAATGGATTTCAATCATTAGAGAGGGAACGAATATTTAAAACATATTTTCCTACCGCTTGGTTGCAACCGAGCGCTGCTGAGATTCTTTCTATTGATTTTAACCCGTCAACAATAGAAATGCCGGCAAAACCATTGTCAAGTATAAAAGAATGTTTTTTATATTCTGTTGAAGCCACACCTCTTTATACATTATCTAAAACAAAGGCTCCAAAGTCAGTTGAAGAGGCGATGGAAAAAATAACTGAAACATGCCTTTCTTAATGTCTGCCAAAATCACTTTATATTAATTTATGTAACATAAATTAATTACATATCCCGTAATATTGCTCACGGGCTAACTGGGAATATGGTGTAAGGGGCTAACGGGGAGTATGATGTAAGGGGCTAACGGGGGATATCCCCAGTAATGTCATTTTTCATATCATAATCTAAACTATGATATATATTTGGACAATGTTCAATGGCTTTTTTAATAAACACTTTATCATGTTTTAGTTCACTACTGATATACTCAAATATGTCAAAACAATCATGTTTTGCAGATTTTATCGCTTCTAACATTATGTCTTTATCCTTTTGAAAATTTTGATTACAACAGACAATTTTGGGGGAAATTTTCACCATTTCCAGAATAAATTCCTTGTTTTTTTGCAAGTCCATACTAATATGGATTATATTTTCATAATATCCTTTTATGGCCTCTGTTGCGATATCTTTATCATTTTGAAAATGTTCGACCTCTTTAAAAACCTTTGGTACCTTTTTAACAAGAGTTAAAATAAAAGCCTTATCATTTTTTAATCTTGTGCTTGCATACTTTAATAGGGGTTCAATATAATATTTTCTTTCTCTATAATCTTCTTTAATGGCTTCAAACATAAATGTCTCATTATCAACGAGAATTTTATCAGCAGTCTTTACAATAGCTGCAATGTTACTATTCCTTCTTGTTACAGTAATTATTATATCTTTATTAGTTTTTAATGTTGAGGATGCATATACTATCGCATGTTTGCGACTATTAACAGCCTCTAAAACAATATCATAATCATCCTGCCATTTTTTGTCTAAATTTTTTAATAATTCTCCATTCTGTTTAACAGCCTCTAAAATAATATCTTTATCATTCCTCCATTTTTCATTTAAATTTTCAAATTCTTTCCAATCTCGTTTTACGAACTCTAAAGCCATAAACTTTTCATCCTGCCATTTTGCACTCAAATTTTTAATATCATTAACAAGAGTCTCTTGATTAGTATATTTTACAAGAGCCGCAGCCATTATTTTTAAAGTGTCAATATCTGGCATTGTATTGTATTTATGAACATAGTATTGAATAGCGGTTGGCACATATAAATTGTTGATTAATACATCTAAAACCTCATCAAATATATCAATTGTTGTAAATTTTAAATCTTTGCTTTCAATAAAATATACAGAAATGCCTATCATCACATCTATGATTTTTCTGAATTTAAAGTATTTGTCCATTATTTCTTGTGCTTTCATCAAATACTTTTTATATTCTTTTAAATTCTTTGAGGTTTCAATATCTGAATATAATTCTTCATATAGTTTTTTTATATGAGATGGTGTCTTTGTTTTATAATTTTTTAAAAAATTAAAGTTTTCTATAAAATCTTTACTGATAAATTGTTCATCAGCCTCTTTGCCAGTTAATGTAAACTCTACATATTGACCATGATTTTCCTTATCTATCCATAATTGATGATTCCATAATATCAATTGTTCGTTAGCTAAAAAATTATATCTATACTTTAAATTGTCAAAATTTATATTTGGTAAGGATTTTATTGAAAAATATACATCAAATAGAGATACTGCATAAAAACCAATGGATATTGAAATATCTGGGTTTAAATTCATTTGCCCCACAATATTGAAAATAAAGGAAACATTGTTTTTTCTATTGTTAAAATCTTTAACATTATTAGGGATCGATTTGTTATTCTCTTTAATGAGAATTATATCTTTATCATTGTGAATGGTTGTGAAATATATATCATTTAAACACTGTAGAGCACTGGGCCTATCTTCAGGCTTTATGGTTAAACAACGGTTCGCCAATTCTTGTTCACCCGGTGCAAACTTTGCGCTTGTATCGTCCCTTACCTTTGTATTATGAATAATATAATCCAAAATTGAATATTGATCATTACTAAAATATATAGACCTTCCTTTGAGGGAAGTCTGATAAATAATATCATACATTATTATGCCAACAGACCAAATGTCAATTTTTGTAGTCTGCTGCGCATTTCCCTTTCCAAGCCTTTTTGCTAAAACCTCTGGAGACATCCAGAATGGGGTTCCTGGAGAAATATTACGATTATTTTGCACATATGTGCAAATTTCAGATAGACCAAAATCCGCTATTTTATAAGTGTAATCTTCGCTTTTTCCATCTTTAAAGACAAAAATATTTCCAGGCTTGATATCATAATGAATAATATATAGTTCGGCAATATAAGCCAATCCAAGAAAAATTTGATAAAAAGCTTTTTTTCTCTGTTCATCATGTGTCTTTAGGAACAAATGAATATCTTCAAGAGTTCCAATATCGGCAACCTGCATTACTGATACAATATTGTTATCATCTTTAAACATACCAACAATACATAAAACATTTGGATGATCCGCATAATGCATAATAGCAATCTCCTTTATTGAATGCTTTGATTTTTGCATATATTTATATGCAAAATTTCCTGTTGTTTTCCACACTTGACCATATGATCCTTTCCCCAGACTTGAACTTTTTGTTCCAAAAAATTTATCTTGTTCCGTTGTCATTAAACGTCCATTATTTATCGTTGCTAATGGAGAATCACTACACATTGAGGCCTTTTTAAAAGAAGCCTCCATCTCCCATAAATTTTTAATATTTAAAAATTTGGAAATAAGCAATACATTTCTAAAAGAAAGATTATTCATTATTTAAATATAAATATTTTAAATGTACATACATTTAAAATATAGTTTATCCCTCCATTACATCAAAATACACGGAGATTGATTTTAAATACCACATATATTCAAAGAGACTATTTATCGGGCCTTATTGGGCCTTATCGGGCCTGTATATTAATAATCTTTGTTGTTCGAGGTTTTTTAAATATTTTTGAATTACATGTTTCACACTGTAAAACAAATCCCTCCTTGAATGTATTCATTTTTCCACATTTTGTGCATACATATGTAAAAGTCTTTTTCTTTTCCAAAGTTATGTATTCCATTTTACAAATGGAATAGATGAAAATAAAAACTTCAATTTTTTAATTTATATTGCACCTTAGCATTTTCATTATATACATTTTCCAGTATCTCAAGAAATCGCTGAGAATCGGCCGTTGAAAAGCCGGAATCTTTCAAAGCCATTAAAGCCTCAGTTTGAATTTTTTTAAGAGGCTTTCTTTTATGAATCTGTTGTTCAATCAATTTGTATTTTTTCCCCCTGTAGGAATAACTCAATATTCCAGAGGTCTGCATACTATTTGTTATATTATTAACTATAATTTTTCTTCTATCATTTATCTTTTTAATTGAACCACGTAATATTTTTAACTCTTTCTCTAACTGATCCAATTCATAAAAATAACCTTCCATTATTCTTTTTATATCTTGAAGTTATTTTCTCATTTCTGCAAAAGCCTGTCCTATGGCTTGTGGCCAAGTCAAACTTGGATCAGCTCTTTGAATTTTTTTAGCAAGTTTAGCGGCTTTTTTCATTGCAGCACCTCTTTTCCCCTTTTTAGAGACTTTCTTTTTGCTGGGTTTTCGTCTTGAGACTTTCTTTTTAGAGACTTTGGGTCGCCCTGGTCCACGTCTGGATCTCTTTTTAGAGACTTTCTTTTTAGAGACTTTGGGTCGCCCTGGTCCACGTCTGGATCTCTTTTTAGAGACTTTCTTTTTAGAGACTTTTGGTCGTCCTGGTCCACGTCTGGATGCCTTTTTAGAGCCTTTGGGTCGCCCTGGTCCACGTCTGGATGCCTTTCTAGAGCCTTTTGGTCGTCCTGGTCCACGTCTGGATCTCTTTTTAGAGACTTTCTTTTTAGAGACTTTCTTTTTAGAGACTTTGGGTCGTCCTGGTCCACGTCTGGATGCCTTTTTAGAGCCTTTTGGTCGTCCTGGTCCACGTTTTTGTCCTTTTGATGTTTTTTTTCCTGCCATTATTTTAAATAAATAAAATAATTATTTTTATTTAAAATAATTATAATTTTATGTGTAAAATATTATTAAAAATAATTCAATTAAATGTTTTAAATGATATAAATATTTGAATTTAAATTGTTAAAACACAGACGCCACGAAAAAAATTAAATGGTCTAAATATATGGAATCTTTAATGAGTTCATCTAAATGGTTGTTAATGGCGAGCACTGATACAGACATTGTTGTTTCATACACGGAAACAAATCCTATCAATATATACAAGGTTGTGGCTAAATGGATATTAAAGGGTTCGGCAAATAAATTTTTGAAATCTCTGTGGGATAATAATATTGACAAGGATGATGTCGATTTCGAGAACGCTCTTGTAGAGCAACTTGAAACGCAGGCGGAATCAAAGCCAGATGACCCTCAAACAGTTACATTCAAAACATTAAATCGCTTTGTGGATATAACAGTTGAAACGCGTGGTTCAAATAAAAAGGATGGTAAAGTATGTAGATTCCCGGATTGTACAGAGGAATATATTAAATTTAATATTATTTTTTCAATCTATATGCGACTCTCTTCCCTTAAAAAATCGCTAAAAATAGAAACAAATAATATTGAATTTATTGTTTATAATATTTCCACTCCCATTAAATACTTTGATTCAAAAAAAATAAAACATGAAAATACAGGCTATAAAAAAGTTGAAAAACGAAGCAGCAAAATAAGTGTAGAAGATAATGAATAAATACGGGGGATAATACGGGGGATAATACGGGGGATATCCCCAGTAAGCCCCCTTACACCATATTAATCATTTTGGCCCATAACGGGATATGGATAATGGGCTTACGGGATATCCCCGTAATGATTAATATGGTGTAAGGGCTATCTGATTAATATTACGGGGAATATCCCCCGTAATATGGTGTAAGGGGGCTTACTGGGGATATCCCCCGTATTATCCCCCGTAATATGGTGTAAGGGGGCTTACGGGGGATATCCCCCGTATTATCCCCCGTGGTGTAATGGGGCTTACGGGGGATATCCATCGTCTTCATAACCAACATCGTTTGATGGATTATAGACAATGACCCCTCTCCATACTCCTTTGGTGCATGCACCAATTTTCTTTTCAAGAGAGTCTTTGACCTGTAGGCGTGAAGGTATCGCACGTCCTGGATATGATTCATTAAACCATTTTTTAAAGGTAGAATAGACATTTGATAATGTTGTATAATCCTTTTTATTATCGGTCGAAGTAATGCATTCCTCCATAAATTGCATATAATGGTCATTTGTTCTATGGTATGCATCAGTTGCAATCTTTACCTTTTTAGGCTCGTATAGTTCTTTATCCTTGTAAATCCTATACTCGTGTATCATCCACCATAGAAATGGCTCTGCAAAGGTAATAATTTTATTTTTGAGTTTTTTATCCATTGGGAATATTTTTTGATTGATTTGTTCCTCTTGTTCGGTTGGCGCAATCGTCTTTTTAACAAAAGTAGATTCAAATAGTAAAACTCTAATCCTATTCCAACTGGCCTTATCTTCGGCCGAAATATTTGGCATTCTATTACAATGTAAAATGAGTTTGAATTGGGGTGTTATTTGAATAGGTTCCTTAAATAGGCCTCTGGCGTAAAATGGGTCTCCACCAGTCAACTTTTTCATAATTCCACAGTTTAAAACATCCGCATTATCTGTTTCTGATGCAACAACCACCCTCACCCCTTTACATGGCATTAATTCCGATGTGGCGTTTGAAGGTGCATGTTGTTTACTCGTAAGTATAGAGGTTGGAGGCGTATAAAAATAATCTCCCAAACCCTTTTCAATAAGGTCCGAACAAATGGACTTGCCATTATCCCCCATACCGGTCCATATAGAGAATATTTTATGTTTATTTCCACCCCTAATTAAATCCCCAGCTGTCTGCCTGAAAAATTTCTTTAATTGATTGTCAACGAAAATTTTATCCAAAATCTTATTTAATTCTTTTATAATTGGGTCACCATCCTTGTATTCCCTAAAATTTATTCTTGTGCTTTTTGTGCAATAATCACTCGGTCTCCCATCCCTAAATACATCGTTTTCCGCATCATACACACCATTTTCGCAAACAAGCAAAGCCGGATTTTCATCCATCCTTTCGACAAATAATGGATCATAGAAAAACTCTTGACATTCCTTCATAATATTACTCTTAAAAGGAACACTCTTTAGCTTTTTAATTAAACCCGCTAATTGTGCCACTTTGGCATTCAACTGCATTTTTTTATTTGTATCCGTCTCTCTTATCATTTGTTCGCTAAAATTACTCATCAACAATGCAAATTGATTGACCAGTTCTGACGATAGCAATTTTCTCAATGTAATACCCTTAACTATTTTTACCCATCTATGACCTCTAAATTCATACCAAATATCTTTTTCAATATCCGCGCAGACAAATTGTCCTTCATAATTTGTGTGAACAATATTTGCAATATCACTGTGAGTAATATCAAACCCCCCTTCCAAAATCCCTCTAATCTTATATTTTGTATAATCTCGATATTCATCTGGTGAGTCAAATTTCGCAAAATATTTAAGCGATGCCAAAGTATAATTTCTAACCTGCATTTTATCCCACAAATTCTCACATTCTCCATCCTTATATTTCTCGGATTTCTTTGAAAATTCAATCCATAGGTCCAATCCCTTTTTAACCCCCTCGGAAATGTTATACAATATCCAGCCAACCTCCATCCATTTTGTATAATCATCCGCACGAAATTCATCAACAAAATCCATCAATTTCTCCGCCTCTAATAGATCCTCTAAAATTTGCGCCTTATCCCTGAATGTAATTCTTTTTTTAGGCGTAATATCATCCTTTTCGAGTTTAACATTTATAATATCAGTTGGAGGCTTTTCCATTCTTACCGATAAATATCTTGCCAAATTATCCTCTCTTAATCCTGACGGAAATCTCTTTTTAAAAGCCGAACTAACACTAATTAACTCTAAATTTCCATTATATATATTTTTAAGCCTATACGCCTCCGCCTTTTCAGATTTTCTTGACCCATACATAAACCACCCATTGTCAGGAACACTTTTATCAACTATATGGTCCAATGATTCTAATAAATTTAAATCTTTGAAAACTCCATCATTTTGAAGCCTATTTATGGCCTCTTTTCTAATGAAATATTTTTGCACATCTTTAGAGGCATAGAAATGGGGAAATTGTATATGAAAGCCATCTTTGATTCTATTCTTGTCAATAACTGGCGTGGTTTTTTCAAATGTACAACAAATCAGGGCTTTTTCATTTTCAATGGATAAAGTCTCCCTAATAATATCTTGATATATTTTTATAATCTTTTTTAAATGATCAACAGTATAAATTCTTTTCACTGGTTCATCAAGTTCATATCTAAAATCCATATCAACAATCAGAGGTAAAATATTAGGGGTCTTTTCCGTTATACCTGCGATTCCATTGTCTTTTATAACCTGACAATAAATCTCATGAAATTTATCCAAATTATCACCTAATATTTTATATTTACCCCTTGGCATTATTATAGATGTATGAGTAAAATCTCCCTCAGTTGTTCGCATGTCCTTTAAAAATGAAATCAGACGATTGTCCATAATTATGTTTTAAAAATATTTTTAAAACATAATCAATTTTTATTTATTAAAATAAAAAATTTGTTTCAAGGCTTTTTCAAGGCTCTCAATCTCATTTTTCATATCAATTAAAACTCCATTATCAAACATACAAGATATCCTATTTCCCTCGGTTATTATTGAATAATTCATTGATATTAATCTTACATTTTCCAAATCAATGTGTACAAATGAATTAATATTGGGAAATTCAATTTTAATATTTTCATGGTGAAATACAAGTTTATTTGTAATCGTATCAAATTCAAAAGGCATCTTAATTATATTAATTTTTAGAATTTAAAATCATTTTTATGTTGTCTGTAAGATCTAAATATTTTAAATGTTGTATAAACATAATGAAAACTATAGATTATATTTTTAAAATTTTTCTGCTTACAGTGGCTCTCATCTATGTTGTTTTTCTTCTCTATAAAAATAGAGAAAATTTCAAGGAAACTCTACGGAATCCCGCCCATCTGTCCCGCGATATTTTTAGAGCAACAAATACCTTTTTAGTTGCCGCCCCCAATTTCACAGATAAAATGGATAAATTAACTTTACCAGCCTCTGTAAATGACAATTTCAACGAATGGATAGAAAAAGGTCTCGTCAGTATGGTAAAAGACCAAATGTTATGTGGAGGTTGTTGGAGTTTTGCAGTATGCGGAACTCTTGCCGATCGTTTGGCAATCGCAACCACAGGCAAATGGTATGCCTTACATGGTCTCAGCGAACAGTCTCTCATTAGTTGCGGTGGAACAATGGGAATGAGCTATTATCAAGGCTGCGACGGTGGTATTCCCCATACTGCTATTGATGCATTGTCAAAAACCGGCGTCCCAGAAGATACCAAATGCACAAATTGTAGCCAAGGAGGAAGTGCGAGCGGCAGCGGAATAAGTAGAAGTGGTGTTGTAAACCCTAATAACACAAATACATGCAGTTCCGGAGGCTCTTACGCCTCTACCGATTATACATGGTGGCAAACCGGCTGCTCCAGTTCGAACTCTTGCAACCTTGAAAATGCGACCACCTGCTCGTGCGAAAAAATCACCTCCTTAATGTCGGCAGAACCAACATTTGCCATCAAATATAAAACGGCCGGAGAAGCACACAGTTATACAGCCCATAATGATAATGACGAAATTGAAAGCGTAGATTTATGGCCATCCATACCCCAAAATGTAATTGATAAAAATGTTCAACGAATGAAAAAAGCAATCTATTATGAAGGCCCAATAACTGTAGGATATAAAGTCACCTCTGACTTTTATACCTTTTGGAAGACCGCCGCTCAAAACAATTATTACAAATATGACGGCAGTTCCGAAATGACTGGCGGACATGCTGTTACCATTGTTGGATGGAAGAAAATGGCCGATGGAACCCCTGTTTGGATTATAAAGAATAGTTGGGGCGAGAATGGAGGCTATGGCTTTTCAAAGCCAACATGGAAGAACCCTGAAACAGGAAAAACTGAACAAAAATATAAGGGAGGATTCTGGAACCACATCATGGGTATCAATGACTCTTTCATTGAATCAAACGCAAGCGGTGCACATCCTGATTTATCCATCTTCGCCATCTCTAAATTCCTGCCCAAAACCATTCCAAAAGAATGGTTTAATACAATGACCCTACGAGACATTTATAAGTCAAATGGTGGTTTCCCAGCACCTCCAAATATACTTCCAGTTGTCAGTTCATCTGACTATGCAGTCGACTCCATTCAGGTCTCCAATTTGTCAGAAAATATAATCTCCTCATTCTTTTCAACACCCAAAAACCTATATATAGTTGGAACCAAAAACACAGACACATTAAATAACGTCTTACAACTATTACCAAATAAACAATTTCTGACCCTTGATGATGTCAATGATCTAATCAAAAAATTATCCTCTGTAAATGAATACATCATTATTGGCTTTCGTGGAGCCTTTAACAACTTTTATTACATTAGCGGAGTCCCATCAGCCTGGAATGTCTTTACAACGAATATTATAAATAGGACCGCAACCGCATTTAAATTGGCGAGCGACATCTATACCTTTAGCACTATTCTCGGAACATCAAATTATTTATTTAAAATTTCTCAAAAATAAAAATTATAAATTTATAAATTTATAATTCTTTTTCTTATTTCGAACAGTCAACGGTCAAAACTATGTTAAAAAATATAGTTGACTTTGCATCCCTCTATTTTCATGCAGCCACATGACAACATTTAAATGGCAATTTTTTTCAGCATAATACATCGCCCATATTGTGCATCCCTCTGTTCTATTTTCATGCAGCCAAATGATAATCTCTAAATGGCCATTTGCTGCAGCATAAATCATCGCCAATGTTGTGCATCCCTCTTTTCTATTCTTGTGCAGCCAAATGACAACATTTAAATGGCCATTTTTAGCCGCCCAATCCATCGCCCATTTTGTACATCCCTCTTTTCTATTCTCGTGCAACCAAATGACAACATTTAAATGGCCATTTTCAGCCGCCCAATCCATCGCCAATGTTGTGCATCCTTCTTTTCTATTCTCGTGCAGCCAAATGACAACATTTAAATGGCCATTTTCAGCCGCCCAATCCATTGCCCATGTTGTGCATCCTTCTTTTCTATTCTCGTGCAGCCATTTAACAATCTCCAAATGACCATATTTAGCCGCAGAATCCAATAAATATCCTGTTATTTTTATTCCACTCTCTATCATCCAAAGCAAAAAAGATTTCGCATTACTCTTAAATGCATATTCCCATATGTAAAAAGGGATAATGCTGTTTGGTTCTAGTCGTAATTGTAGAACACTCCAGAGTCCCTTTTCTGCACATTGTTTATCACTGTATGTACAAGCAAAGTCAAAAATATATTTTCTTAATTCCGCAATAGAGAAGACAATAGCAGGTTTTTCCATTGATTTTTTGAGTACAACAGTCAGAGAAAATCAATTTCCATATTTAACATTCAGATAACTTTTTGGCCTCCTAATTTATTCTATTTTCATACAGCCATTTAAAAATCTCAAGACAACAATATTTCTGAAAAAAAGAATTAATTTATAAATGTTCTTTGCCATTTATAAATTTTTATGTGTTTTTCTTTGTCTGTCGCAAAGTCCATCCTTTTACAGTAATGTTGTGCATCCTTCTATTCTCGTGCAGCCAAATGATAATCTCTAAATGGCCATTTCATGCGACATAATCCATTGCATTTGTTGTGCATCCCTCTTTTCTATGCTTGTTCAACCAATTGACAATATTTAAATGGCCATTTTCTGCAGCATTAATCATCGCATTTGTTGTGCATTTCTCTTTTCCATTCTCGTGCAGCCAAATGACAACATTTAAATGGCCATTTGCTGCCGCCAAATCCATTGCACGACATGTGCATCCCTCTTTTCTATGCTCGTTCAGCCAAATGACAATTTCTAAATAGCCATTTGCTGCAGCAAAATTCATCGCATCTGTTGTGAATTCCTCTTTTCTATTCTCGTGCAGCCAAATGACAACATTTAAATGGCCATTTGCCGCAGCATTAATCATCGCATATTTCGTGCATCCTTCTGTTCTATTCTCGTGTAGCCAAATGACAACATTTAAATGGCCATTTGCTGCCGCCCAATCCATTGCACGACATGTGCATCCCTCTTTTCTATGCTCGTGCAGCCAAATGACAATTTCTAAATAGCCATTTGCTGCAGCAAAATTCATCGCATCTGTTGTGAATCCCTCTTTTCTATTCTCATGCAGCCAAATGACAATATTTAAATGGCCATTTGCTGCAGCATTAATCATCGCATATGTTGTGCATCCCTCTTTTCTATTCTCGTGCAGCCAAATGATAACATTTAAATGGCCATTTGCTGCCGCCCAATCCATCGCCCATTTTGTACATCCCTCTTTTCTATTCTCGTGCAGCCATTTAACAATCTCCAAATGACCATATTTAGCCGCAGAATCCAATAAATATCCTGTTATTTTTATTCCACTCTCTACCATCCAAAGCAAAAAAGATTTCGCATTACTCTTAAATGCATATTCCCATATGTAAAAAGGGATAATGCTGTTTGGTTTTAATCGTAATTGTAGAACACTCCAAAGTCCCTTTTCTGCACATTGTTTATCACTGTATGTACAAGCAAAGTCAAAAATATACTTTTTAAATTTTATATTGGAGAACACAATAGTCGCCGGAGTTTCCATTAAATATTTGTGAAACAATTAATGAAAATCATTTTTCCAGATATGTGATGGTTTCAATCCATGTTATACATAACCGGAAATAGTGTTTGAGCCTATAAAGTTTGCAGCATCAGAGGTCTTGGCCTCGGCAATGTCTCCAGTAATGTAATGAGTGGCGGTTCCATATTTTTTGAAATGTACAACGTCCTGATTATTGCACCACAAAGAACAGGCGCATTTAGCCATTGGATACCAACTTGCGTCATAATTTCTCGCTTCGGATTCTGCATTATCGCAACAGACTTTAATGCAATTGTCCATCACATTGCTCGTATCGAGATTGTCTTCACAAGTCTTCATTGTTTTTGAAACACTATACTTTGGAGGCTGACAACAGGGTGATAAGAGTTTAGAACCTGTTTGTGTCCAGATTCCGTCGGCCGGAACACATGTGTCAAATTCCTTTGTTGTTGGAATGGAGGGAACGGGCTTGCAGGCTGGACTTGAGGGAAATTTTAAACAATCTATAGAAGATTGGGCTCCAAGAACGTCTGTAAATTTTTCCTTTAACATAAAAAACATTAAAACAAAACTGAAAATAACTAAAAATACTATTATCATCATTAAATAATCCAAATAGTTTAATTTTTATAACATTCGCATTTTCCACATAATTTTTTCGCATCCTTGACGAGAGCATCTAATGTTTTTTCTCCATTATATTCCCGAACTGGAGAGCCATTTTTATAAACCCAAAGAGTTGGAAATCCTTGCACTTTAAATTTTTTAGATTTCTTGTCAATGTTTTGCAAAAGAGATTGCTCTTTATCGGAATTAACTGCACATACATATATAAACTGAGCCATGTTTGCAAATTTTGCATAAATAGGCTCAAAATCACGGCAATGACCACACCAAGGAGCATAGAATAATACATATGAACATCTTTTCTTTTTAAGATTCCAAGGTTCAATATCTTTGAAATCAGCCCCAGTAAGATTAATAACACTTGTCTTTTCAAACATTATATTTCATAAATATTTAAAATATTTATGAAATTGTCTCTGACATACTCTTTGTCTTTTCTTTTTTGTTGTAATTGAGTCATTAAACCGAATGGACCACATTAAAGATTTAAATCATCAAAAATTTTAGGATAATTTTTTTCCAAATAATAGAGAAAATTAAGTGTTATTATGCTGCCTGGTGAGAACATTTCTTTCGCATTTGTTTTTTGTAAACATTCTTGCATTTTACTCAAAAGTCGATTTGGAATATTGGACATTATTCTATCCACCTTTGGATCCTTATACAGGGTATGTAATAATTTTAAACGTTCAGGTGAGGTATTTGGAACATTTTGATCCATTTTGTAGAATGTTAAGATTTCAACCACATCTTCATAATTAGTGCTTGCATATATTAGACCTTTTTTCTTCTCTCCTAAAATAGTTAAAAAAGGATTATAACGGGCTTTTTTCGTTGACATTAAATATGAGTAAATGTCGGATGAAAAATCAAAGACTACAATGCTCTTTTCAGAATAATAAACTATTTTTGCTTCTTCAACAGGCGAGAACAAGAGAACCTGTTTAAAGTTTCTCATCGCGTCGTATTGAATTGGAGGACGGCTGGTTTGTGATTTAAAAGGTGGTTTACCAGCCTTTTTAAAAGGTGGTTTACCAGCCTTTTTAAGAGGTGGTTTACCAGCCTTTTTCTGTGGTCTGGGACCGCGATGACTAATAGGTCTTTCATCGTTGCAGTCTTCAGTTAATTTTTGGTGTAATTTTTCGGGGATGCCTTTGAGTGGTTCAATTTTATAGTCCCAAGTTTTATCGGTTGTGTCAATTGCCCAGCGGAATTTCTTTTGTAAAACTCCGCTGTAGATCTGGGATATGGTAGTGTCCGTTTTCTTGCTCCAACTGATGACAATACGCGGGTCAATATAATTTGTCAAACTTGTCGTAATGGCAACGTTCAAAGTATTGGCCTTTATCTCTATCTGATTCCTTTTTGTTTGGATACGCTTCTTGATAGCGGTCAAATCCTTTTCAAGATGTTTTTTTTTAGCCATTTCTTTTTTTAATTCTTTCAATTCGCCCTTGTATTTGGTTAAAATATCTGTCGTTTTTGTGGGGGCTGTTTTCCTATGATTTAATACCTCTGCAACCATTGAATTTGCCGAAATAAACTCGCGCTTTTTATCGCTCTGGGAGGCTTTTTTTGGGATTTTTATCTTGCCAAGGCTATCATACATTAAAGAACTCGCCAATCGCGTTCGAAAGATTTTCGCGCTAAATGTCTCATCAAATGTTTTTAAATAGTCATTAATACTTGTAGAAGTAATTTTATCAAAGATTAAATCGGTTTTATCCTTTCCGCTGATAAATTCTTTTAAATTCTTATAAACGCCATTGTCAACTGAAATTTCTTTAAAATATCTAATGCTATCTTTGCCTAAAAAATCAAAGGCAATTGTATTATTACTTTTTAATTTTAAATGTTCAACCCTTAATGTGCTGGCGCCTACAGTGTCAGTTTCACTTTCGTCCTTTTCATTACCAACTCTAAATCCAAAGTTGTCAATAAGGTATAAAACAGTTCCCAATTGTTGTTCAACTACAACATTACTATTGATATCAGCCTTATATTTCTTTTGAACAGTTGACAAATATTTGTTTAATTTGCGGGCCTTTTCATATTTCAACATGTCACTTTTCCCCTTTATCTGCCCTTCTGCGCTAAACCACATATATTTATTGTCTTCCAAAATTGGATCTTTCCAAGTGGCCAACCAAGAGGCTGTATTGTCGTGAACCACTGCGAGCCATTTATGTCCCTTTGGTGGAAGAACCTCCACATCATCCTCTACATTTATCGTCACTTCTTCAGGCTCAATATCTCTTTTAATTTTTCCTCTATTTGGATTTTCACCTCTACCGTAAAATATGGCCGCCGGTTCTATGATAAAATTTCCAATAGGCTCTTTAATTCCATTTATCATTGCATATCCATATTCAGCCTTTCTCTCCAATAATTTTTCCTTTTTTTTTCTTTTTTCTGCGGTTGTTTTTGCCTTTTCATCTTTCTTTTTATTTTTAAAATGTTCTACAATTTTTGAAAAATTAAAATCTTTGAAATTCTTAAAAATTTTTGCATGTTCAGCGGTCAAATATTTTTTAAAATCACTCCAAAAATTATTATTAAAAACAGAATCCTTTGTCCAAATAACTGAAACCGTTCCTGCCTCTTCACTTGTCAATCGTTGTGCATAAAAATTGGCTATTCTCTCCTCCGCTTGTGTCAACATATATTTTTTCCCCCCATACAATATAGGAACCTTGTGAGCTTCATATGGTTCAATGATGTGGGTAAAATATGGTCCATTATGGCTTAATGTTTTCCATTTTACATTTGATTTCTTTGATTCTTCCTTTTCCCACCAAGTGCATTGTTCCATTATAAGTTTATAGGGCTTTCCAAGTACATTGTCTCCTAAATTCAAATCTATCTTTTTAAATTTCTTGTGTATTTCCTCTAATTTCTCAATATTTTTCTTTGAACGGCTGACCATTTGGATGCAGACCCGCTTATCGGTCTTTGAATAGATGATGATAAATGGAAGTTCCTCGGCTGACTCAAAGATATTAAACTTTTTCTTTGTATAGAGTTTTTCGACCTTTTTCTTAAATTCTTCCTGATTGGATACATCTCCTGTAATGTCAAAACAATAAACAACACTCATATTATAAATGGAAAATATAAGTTCAAAAATCACTTTTTATAATGTTTTTGGTAAAAAACAAGACTATCGTCCAGATATTTCTCCATTATTTTTAACCTGTACAAATTTGAACTTAATTTGTCCAAAGATGGTTCAAAACCATCTAATTCACAATACATGTACATTGAATTGTCATTTAAACATCTAAATAATAGCCCTCGTTTAATTATAAATGTGATAAAATGTTTTTTTGAAAATACAGGTGAAATTATTATCATATTAATAATATACTTTTAAAAGTAAATTTAAAAAGTATTAGTCTTGACTTGCGAAAATTTGAAATAAACGTGTACATCTACCTTGAGAACACTGCCCACCCATAATATCAGCCAATTGCTCAATAAAATAATCTGAAACATTTTCCTTTTTACAAATCAAATATAAAATATCATCTGCGAATACTCCTTTTGTGTTATCAAAATTAGCCGACTCACCAATACTCTCTTTTATCATTACAACAGCCTTCAATGCCATTTTTATATTTTTACTATCACACTTTTTAATTTTTTCACACAAACTATCAAACGCCTTTATCTTTTCGGCCACAGTAATGTTCAACCCCCGCAAACCCACCATCTGTTCATGCCCATACAACTTGTTATCATAATAATGTGTATTTAATTTTTGTAATTCAATTAAACTCTTTTTTGGAGCATTTGGAGTCATTGGAGCCAAAGGGACTATGGTAAAGGGTTTATTTGAGATGATAAATGTTTTGGTGGTGATTTTTTGTTGTTTGGGGTTATAAATTTTAAAACTCATGTATTAATAGTATCAAAGTTTAAAATTTCTTTGTATGGGTTGGTCAGGCATTTTTTAACGGCATCTCTAGTCCATACAGAACCTCTATTATATTTTTTTGCCGCATTCAATACCTTTTTGATATATGTCATATCTTGCCCAGATTCAAAGAGTTTTCTCATTTCTTTAACAATATTTTGTTCATCTGTATTAAGGCCAGAAATTACCCTAATTCCATCAGTATTTCTTTCTGCATTAAATCCAAATGGAACCTGGCCAACTATGCCACCAGCCTTGATGATTCTTTCTCTTGCATTTAAAATTTTTGATGACATTGCATCCGAATAGGCCTGAGCGGTTTTCAACAATTCCACAAACTCTTCTTCTGTGGAAAAAACATTTTCGAGCACAGAATAAACTTTGATATTTCTCAAATGCAATTGTTTAATAGACTTTAAACCAAACGATAAATTTCTTGAAAATCTATCTACCGCCGCAACAATAATAACAGAGCCTTTAATAGCCTCATTTAACAAGCATCCAAAGTGCAACAAATGGTCAGGGTAACGACCGCTCTTAACGTCAAAGTATGTTCCAACAACAAATGAACTACTTTCCAATGCCTTTCTCAAACATGCGGCATTTTGTGATTTCAAACCACACTTACCTTGTTCCACATCATTCTGATTATTTGTCGAAACACGAAGATAAATATAGACATATTCAGGCAAAACTTTGACCTCTGAAAAACCAACCATAAGACTGCTTTCACTCGTGGAAGAAGATGAAGACGATGAAGATGAAGACATATGTGTAATGTTTCCTTTGAAAAAGAAAAAAAATCATTTTTTGCAATGGATAAAAAGAGAGTAAATTATAAAAACTTTCTTTTTTTATAATGAGTCATTTTGATTTTTCTATTCATCATCCTTTAAATATCTTTATTCTTTTGTTTGCAATGGGTTTAGTTTTTGTTGGTTTTTATTTTTTATTCAAAAAGGAAGGTTTTATAATTTTTCAAAGGAAT
>Ga0209431_10000182_pt1 | contig 48704 bp, 60 predicted proteins | sample RifCSP13_3_FD_184021 | JGI IMG/M metagenome (GOLD analysis project Ga0209431, IMG submission 184021) | Soil microbial communities from Rifle, Colorado - Rifle CSP2_sed 13_3 (SPAdes) (version 2) | ecosystem: Environmental > Terrestrial > Deep subsurface > Rock core/Sediment | place: Rifle... | reverse complement strand
TAATAGTGCTGATATTTTATTATTGGTTCGTCCTGACTATACAATTTTTGATGAAGTGCGAAGACGAGAAGACTTTCGTACATTTGCTGATCTGAGATTGACTGGTGTGGGGATGGTCGGTGTGGTACATGCAAACTCTCCTTTGGATGCAATCCAACGTTTCATTGGGAAAATTGAGCTTGGAATAATCCCAAATGTGATAGATACTGTTGTCTTTGTCAAAGATGGTCACATTGGTAAAATCTATGACTTGGAGCTTGTAGTCAAAGTTCCAACTGGAATGACCGAGTCTGACTTGGCAAGACCTGTAATTGAGATTAGGAATTTTGCCGACAATGTACTTGAGCATGAGATCTATACTTTTGGTGAAGAAAATGTCATAGTTCCAGTCTCAAAAAGAGTGCAAAAAGTTGGAATCGAGAAACTTGCAGAAGACAAAATACGAGACATCTTTAGGAAATTTGATCCCCGAGTGGAAGTCGAGATATTATCTGATAATAGAGCAAAGGTTCTAGTTGACAAGCAATCCATGGCATCAATCATTGGAAAGGGTGGCTCTAACATAAACGAGATTGAAAAATTACTCAAGATTCACATCGATGTCGTTGAAAAAAATTCTCATTCTGCCAATACCTCAAATGATCTGCCGTTTACTTTTTCAGAATCCAAAACTGCATTATTGCTAAATGTTGGCAGAGAATTTTCCTCAATGCATGCTGATATCTATGTGCATGACACATATGTCACATCAGTTAGAATTGGCAAAAAAGGCGAGATACTAATTCCTAAACGCTCTGATGCTTCAAGGACTCTGATGAAACTTGCATCATCTCAAAACGACATTCAGATACGTCTTAAGGATTTTTAAAACTCTCTAAAACTTTTGGATTTGATTTCAGAAATGTAATAAATTTTCTTAGCTGCTTGATTGTTTTGGGATTCAGGTGATGCTCTATTCCTTCTGCATCTTTGTTTGCAGTTTCATGACCAATCCCTAAAATCTCAAAAAACTCTAGTAAAATTCCGTGGTTTTGCCTTATCTCATAAGCTATCTGTATGCCCTTATCTGTCAAATTAATCCCGTGATACTTCTCGTACTCTAATAGCTTGTTTTCCTCCAATCTCTGCAGCATCTTTGTAACACTTGGTGCACTCACATTCATGTATCGTGAAATATCTAGCGTTGTGGCATACCCCTTTAATTCAACCAGCTCCGAAATTACCTCCAGATAGTCTTCCATTTTTGTACTGTAGCTTGCTCTTCCTGATTCATGAGCTGCCTTGATTGACTCTAGTCTCTTGGAATTTTTTGCCATCAATGTATCTCTGTAACTAATCTGAACCTAGTATAATTGGATGTCCCTTGTTACTCTTTATTGACTCGCAAGTAACCTATATTGATCATTGAATCTTAACTAATTTTTTCTAAATGACTGACTGTCATGGTTGACCATCTAAAGGTACGGCTAGAGAAACTGCGCAAGGTTTCTGATTCTGCCAAACGAAGAGCCTCACTATACACGGACATGTCAAAGTTTGACGGCAAATCAACTGCCCAATCTTTGGGATGTGTGCAAAGAGCATCAGCTCCTGGCAGGAAACTCCAAAAAATTGGATTTATTATATTTTGGATTCCAGAGCCTACCGGCATTAGCAATGCAATAGGTGCCCCTATGATTTTGGCTGGCAGATTCCTTGATAAAAAATACAATGGTGCAACTATCCATGACATTGGCCATGAGACAAAGCGTACCATTTCAACTATGAATAATTTCAAAAGCACTGTAATGTAACTGCCAAATATTTTCACCCTATAGGCTACAATTCACTTTCCAAAAAACTCGCCCCATTGACTTCCTAGTTTTTCTATTATTTTAAACGCTAATCTATCAATGTTAACATGCGGTTCTGCTACTATCATTATCACTTTTTCATAAATTGGAAAACTCATTATTACGACATGTTCTCTGCGTGATGCAGAATATTTGACACGTCCAAGCTCTGTATCGTATTTTTTTCTTTTTGCAACCCTCGCTGCCAATTCCTTACACACTTCATCATGTTGCTCTTCTGTCAATCTGTGGTCTATGCCTTGATTGTATCCTCCTGCAAGTAGTTTTCCAAACTCATCTAATAGTCCCGCAAATCTTACTTCGTCGTCTTCTAGTAACTCTTGGCATCTCTTTTCATAATCTTTGATGTCTATTTCTGGCATGCTTTATTCTAATTGATATGATGCCTCTATATTTCTACCATGATGAGACATCTTAAAATTTGTCAAACGCCGAGGGTTTAAAAGAATGAATTTGCTATTTAGTGCAAATTATGAACATACGATCTACTCTAATGACCCGTCTGGATTCTTTATGGAGAAAAACCATCCATGCTAAATCTAAAATACAAATCACTGATCTGGATGAAGACTCTGAAGTTCTAACAATAGATAATGTGGGTATTACCGATTTAGGTATGGGGGCGGTAATTCTCAAAACATCTGACGGCAAAGAATTTCCAATCTCTGCATTTTCAGTAGATGTTGCAAAACATATCTCTGATTTTCAAGAGGGCAAGCACAGCGAAATCCCGTCAATGTACAACATGATAGAGCAGATCTGTGAAGAGTCTGGACTGCTTCTAGTCAAGGTAAGAATCTATGATAATGGTGAGGCGCTAAGGGCCAATCTGTATTTTACTGGAAAAAAAGAGATGATCCTAAGAAACCACAGGGCATCAGATGCAATAGCACTTGCAACCTTTTACAGCATCCCAATACTGATCAAAAAAAGTCTCCTTCAACAGAGCCCCCAAATCAACTCAAGGCGATAGGCCTCTTTTTTCCTAAGATTCGTATTGCCTCTTAGATAACTCTAGTGTGTTTTTTATTCTGTCTTTGATGTATCCCTGTTGCTTCTCTGAAAGCAATTTGATGTCTGCTCCTTTTGCAAGGATCATTCCTGATAATCTGGATTCGTACTGATTTTTTATCTGTCCTTCCATGCCGCCCTCGATTATTTTACCGTCTTCAAATAATTGCCCCCTATGCTCTAAAACATAGTTCTCAAGTGAATTCTCAACCTTGTCGCAAATCTCCTTTAGCATCTCATCAGTTATCATGTTGATAAAAAAGTGGTCTTTTCAAAAAAGCCTTTTGTTTTTTAAAATTCAAATGTTTCTCTTGTATAGCATAATTGTATTGGAAATGTTTTCTGTCTTGAAATCTATGCCTATATACAACTAGACTCGAAATATTTTGTTGAGTCTGACTGTATCTCAGAAAAAAATCGCCATCGGTTCATTTCTTGGATGGTCTCTGGACGGATACGACATTGTATTGATGCTTTTGGTAATTCCTTCAATTAGCCAACTGTTTTTTCCATCACAGGATCCAGTGTTTAGCATACTTGCAACATTTGCATCATATACAGTCACGTTAATAATGAGACCTCTTGGCTCTGTGATTTTCGGAATTTATGGCGACAAGTTTGGTAGAAAAAAATCAATGATTATAACAATACTTGGATTCTCTGTTGCAACGTTTGCAGTCGGGCTATTGCCAACATACGCAGTTGTAGGAGTAATGGCACCAGTTCTTTTGATAACTGTTAGACTGATCCAGGGAATCTTTGCCGGTGGTGAGTGGGGCAGCGGTGCCGTCTTAACCATTGAAAGCATCCCAAAACAGAAAAGGGGTCTTCTGTCTGGGTTTTTGCAAAGTGGGTTCTCTTTTGGGTTTCTTTTGGCTGCAATATCATTTCAAATCATAACCATTGCATTTCCCGGAGAACTGTTTGAGGAGATTGGTTGGCGAATACTCTTTTTTACAGGAATCATTCCTGGCTTTGTCGCCCTTTTTGTAAGGATTAGCATGGATGAATCCCCATTATGGATAAAAAAGAGCAAAGAAGGGCTGGAAAAGACTCCTCTGAGAAGCATTGTTTTTGGAAAAATTTACCGAAAGGAGTTTTTGCTGTGCGCTGCAATAATGACTGGCCTTGTCTACATGTACCACGGCTCCATTAGCATATTGCCTACATACTTGGAGCAGTTTGGCAATTTTGAAAAATCACAAATAGCACTAATTATGATTTATGCCACCGCATCATCTTGGGTCGGTATGATTCTTACCGGTTGGTTGTCGCAAAAGATTGGGCGAAAAAAATCAATGCTTATTTTTGTATCTGCATCTGTTCTGGTTTCAATCCCGCTTGCAAGTGCAATTTTAAATAATGTCTATGGGTTAATATTGTATGTTGTAGTGTTTGCATTTGTCATATCCACTGCATCAGGACCAATCCCTGCATATTTTTCAGAAAGATTTCCTACACAAATAAGAAACAGCGCTGCAGGATTTTCATACAATGCCGGACTGATCTTTGGCTCTTGGTCTCCATTAATTGCATTATACTTGATGTCATCTGTCCCAAAACAAATGATACCTGTAGCACTTGGAATCAACATTATGATTGGTGCAATTATTTTGATAATTCCAACCCTACTCAGCAGAGAAACAAAAGACGTTGATCTATAATTCGAATCGCACTAGTTTAGAAATGCAATTGCTTTTATGATGTCTGTCTTACTTAGAATTCCAATTAATGTGCCATTTGATGATAACACCCCAACACCGTTAATTTTTTTATCAATGAGGACTTGGGATGCCTTTGCCAAGTCATCGTCATAGTTTACTGTAATGATCTCGTCTTTCATAATCTGGCTTGCCTTGATTGTACCGCCAAACCCATCCTTTGAGACAAATCCTTTTCGCGGAAACACAACTGGTATTGATGGATTGGTGTCATCTACTACTTCGTTTTGATTTCCTATTGTCAGTGATAATCTGAACAAATCACTAAATGAGAGTATTCCTATTGGTGTTTCATCATTATTCCTTAGAATCAGGCGTGAAATCTTGTCATTAATCATCTTTGATACAATGCTGTATAGTGGCGAATCTGCATATGCCCATGCATAATAAGGCGACATGTATTCCCCTACTATCTTTTTGCCAGACTGGGTTTTTGCAAAATACTCTATGAGGTCTGTCTTTGTTATGATGCCTGTGATCTTGCCTTCTTGTGTTACTGCAAGTGAGCCAATTCCGTTTTCAAGCATCTTTTTTGCGCAACTCTTTATGCTTGTGGATTCAGATACTGACAAGACAGGCTTCATTATTTTGTGTATTGGAATCTCTTCCAGCTTTTTTTCTGATTGATCATTTAGCAAGAAAAACACCATGTCTTTTTCCGTAGCTATTGATGTGATCTTTTGGTTGTCTGATACTAGTATTCTTCCTATCTTCTTGTTTGCCATGATTCGTATGGCCTCAGATATTACAGCATCTTTGCCTAGCGTGACTGGCACTTTCATAATCTCTTCAACTGGATACAAGATGTCATCGAGTCATTTTGCTGGATATAAAGAATATCACACCAATATCATAAATGATTGTAGCATCTGAACACACATTTTGTTAAGTAAAAATTTTTCAATACTGATTCATGAAATACATCGGACAAACCAAACTATCTCATGGAATAGTGTACCATTATTCTACTAGTAGTGGAAATGTGGAATCCTGCTTTTACCCTGATCAGTAGTGTCTTTTTTTGTAGGCGACATTGCTTGCAAGCAAGATAAAGACAAAACCTACCACTCCTATCAGAACAGATGTTGCCAATACTCCAAATGCCGTAAAAAACAAAATCCTTCCTGCCTTTTTTGGGTTTTTTACCACAAATGTGACTGCTATGGATATGGCACTCAAAGTGCTAGATACGATTCCTAAAAATATGAAAATGCCTGCCAGTCCTGAGATGTCCCTTCCTGTCTCGTAGTTAATTGCCTCTAGCAGCGGGTCCATTCTTGCCAGTATGAATAATACCGGTATCATCGCTGTTAATCCGCCAATTATGGCAAGAGTCTGGTACGAATTTGGTCTGGATATAATCTGTAATGGGTTGTATCTTTTTGCTATTTTTGAAATGTCGTAATTGGTGTACTCTCTTTTCTGTCTAGTTCCGCACAAAGTGCAATACTGTGCTGATTTTGGAATGCTGGTGCTGCAGTTACGGCAGTTGACTAGCACTGGCTGCGCCTCATCTGTCTGATAGTCTGCGATGTATGTTGCTGCAAGGCTGTTGACATATTGTTGATCACTAGAGTACAACGGCTTGTCTTCTAGAATCATTCTCTTGACATGCTCCAGTCTGGACATGTCGCCGACTTGTAGATTCAATAAAACATTTACCGTATCTAAAATTGAACCTGTAAATTTTATCACAACCTTGGATTGTTCTGTGATTACACTTACTATTAAAAAATTTCTCAACTATTCTTTGTCTTTATTTCAGAATAATTTGGAAGCTGACTCTTGCGGATCAACCTTTGCGTGGCCCTGCAAGTAAGCAAAGACCAGCAAACTGATGCCAGCATTTGACAATAGGAAATTGTGTCAGCTTTCCATGTTCTATTACGCGTTTGTAGAATAAAAATAGATCCTTGATTACTTTATGGAAAGATTTGAATTATTTTAAAAGAGATTCTTGTCTTTGTATGCTAGGACGACAAACATACAAACTCTAGACTTGAATCTCATAACATAATACGTGATTCTACCATTTAAGATGATCCCTGATTCTTGTGATCTGGATTTGAGCAGAAACAAAAAAGGCGTAACCCTCAATTGCAGAACACTGAGAGATTTCCTCTCATTGTCAGGACGTTAAACGCCTGATTGCCTTTTTTTGTTCTGCAGGGTCACGCAGTTTATTCAGTCGAAACACTTATCGACACAGTATGGTATAAGAAGTTTAACTATTTAAGATTTAACATGGAAATTTATGATTCTGATCTTTATTTATTGTAAATTTTCACATATTTTTTGTGAAATGTTGTAAATATTAACTATTGGATATATGTTTACAATTATTTGGAAACATTATTGTTTTCTTTACACATATAAAGAAATTATCTCGATTCACTTTAATATCATTTAGTGATGTATTGTATGACGAGGAACTGTCATAGTTGTCGACAGTAAGGAAAAGAGGCGAAAAAGGGTGGAAGCACTCAGCATTCGTTTTGGTTTTCCGTTTACCTCGTTGTATTTTGTTTTTTGAAATACTTGTATTGGTATTTAATTTAGAAAATTTGTGGATGATGAAATAGGGCAGTGTCCAAAATGTTTTGGAATAATTTTTAGAGAGCAAGGCGAAACTGCGTCCTGGTTTTGCCCCACTTGCAATTTGAAATTCAAAACAGAGTAGACTCATCTTGTGATGTTTCTCAGCGACATTTTTAATCTTTTAGTCTGCAAAATAATTCCATTATGATCTTTTTGTGATTTGTATTTTGTAACTATGCAGAACTACGCAGTTTTTTGTATTTAGTGAATTTACATCTGCCTGGGGTCAACATTGAATTTATGATTTGTGTAATAAAATATACGATGTAATGTTGATGTGGCATTAGCTGAGCAAATCAGCATACCGATTCATTCTTTGACGTCTTTACAGAACTAAGAGCAACTGACGCAAATCTTCAAGGACAGATTGATGCAATATTGAATCCATCATCTCGTTCAGATGTTAAGATCTACATGACCGCTCAAGGAAATTCAGGAAGCATTCAAGGAAGTTCTACTGATCGTGGACATGAAGGAGAAATTGAAGTTCTTTCATATTCTCATGAAATAACCTCACCAAGAGATGCAGCGTCAGGACTGCCGACTGGTAAAAGACAACACTCGCCAATTGTTATAACAAAAGAGATTGACAAATCAACTCCTTTGCTATTTAGATCTCTCACCACAAATGAAAACTTGTCCGATGTTACTTTGGAGTTCTTTAGACCAAATCCAGCAGGCGATGGCACAATGCAACATTACTTTACAGTAAAGATGACAAACGCCAATATCTCCAGAACTGGCCAACATCCTCCTGATCCTGGGCATGATGATCATCCGCTAGAATCAATAGCATTCACTTATCAAAAGATTCAATGGACTTGGGTTGATGGCGGAGTAACTGCAGAAGATGATTGGGCAGCCCCAGTAGTCTAAAATTCACTTCTTTTTTATTTTTATTTTCTAATGCTTTTTGATTTGGTATTAACAGTTACAACTGGGTTTTTTCTTTGTATGTGCTTTAATCATATGGCGAAGCATTCTTTCTGGTTCTGAAAATTCCATGTCACATTCTCTACATTTAGTTTCTAAAATGACTTTTTCTTTGCTAAAAAATCTCATGAAGCCAATTTTTAATTTAACATTAAAAATGTTTATCAAAAATAAAAACTAGACTTTGGATTAAAAAGATTGGGCTAAACTGCCCAATCCTTGGACGCTGGTCTGTAAATGAATGACTCTTGTATGAAGACCATTAGTGATTTGGGAAAATTTGCTTAAAAGACTCACGTAGAAATTATCAGTATTTGCTAAATACTATTTTGTAAAATCACACTGTAATTGGAACTCTCACCAAGTTGCCTGAATAGGTTTTGGTCTTAAGTTCCAGTTAATCTCAGAACCTTTTACTCTTCTCATCTAAAGAAAAACATTTTCTTTTGTGCCAAAGATAAACAATAATTATATCTAATCAAAAGAAGACATGTGCAGTTTATCCCCCATTCCAAGATAAACTCAAAAGAAAAAATTATTGAATTTTTAAATCAAGAAAGAATTGGCAGAATAGCTACAATTGACAAAGATGGATATCCATTTGTTGCCCCAATGAATTTTGTATACTATAATGATGCAATATACATTCATGGTTTTCCAAGAGGCGAAAAATATGAAAACCTTGAAAGAAATCCAAAGTGTGGCTTTGAGGTAGACCGAGAACTAGCATTTTTACCATCATACTTCTTTGAGCCTCAAGATGATGCGTCACAGACAGACACATTGTATATCAGTATTGTAATCAAAGGAATCGCACAAGGAATAACCGATAATCAAGAAAAAGCAGATGTGCTCAATGCGTTAATGGAAAAAAATCAGATTGAAGGGAGATACAAGAGACTTACTTTGGACATGTCCACAATAAAGGGTGTAAGATTGACAAAAATTATTCCAAACAGCATGACAGGAAAGTACAAGCTGGGAAAATATTGGAATGAAAAAGACAAGATTAGAATTGCTACCAGAATGATGGAGAGAGCTGTAAATATGCCAAAACTGACTCTGGAATTACTTCACATTGCAGGATTAAACATACTTGATGAGAAAACTACAAAGGAGTTGGCGTGGATTCATTCAACAGAGTTGGTCAGGATGATGGGTTTTGAGAATGAATTAGAATATCCCCATATCTCATTGATTCTGCAAAAAGATGTAGATTGGTAATACGTGAAGAGATACTGCCCCTGTAATATTACACCCTATTGGTAATTCTTTTGCTGCCTGTGATACGGGTAATGGCGAGATACCTATTGGCGAGATACCTATTGGCGGTGGGTATGAAATTCGAGGAAATGCACTTACGCATACAACATGTGCACAAATTGTTTTTACTGCAGAAGGCAATGAGTGGCTAGTATCAGGATATAATTCCTCAGGATTTTCTGAATTAATTGCAATTACTTATTGCAAAAATCCTGCCTTAATTTTTCTCTTTTTTATTTTCAGATTCTAGTCATCTGTTTTCCTAAATCCTTAAGTTCATACAATAATTCTATTATTCATTGAAAATTCGCCTTGGCACATTTAACTGCGAGAATCTATTTATGAGATATCGGTTTTTCTATGTCAAAAAATCAAACAAGAAAGACAATATTTACAGCAAAAAATACCTCGCATTAGGCGATATTCCAACTAATTTGATAGAGCCGTTTGTCAAAGACGATGTAATTGAGGATCTTTATGATTATGTTGGGTTTTTACCAAAAGAAGAGATTGTAAGAAAGGATGGGAAAAACATCACAAAAACTATTCTCAAGACTCTGGCAAAAAATGGCGCATCGAATCTATTTGATGTTACAGTAACACTCCTAGAGGAGATGTATGCTGAAATTCTCAAAGGAGCCCATAATGAAAAAAAGAACACAGAAAACAAAGAAAAACTATTAGAATTTCGTATAGTTGCAATGCAGATAAAAATTCAGCTAGACATTATTGAAAAAGAAGGTGGATTGTTAAATTCTTCAGAGAGAAAACTTTCCTATAGTGGATTTGCAGAGAATCAACGATGGAATACTGCCAAAGTAATTCTTGCAAACAATCCTGACATTGTTGCACTTCAAGAAGTAGAAAACATGGAGGCACTCAAGGCATTTAATAAAAAATATCTCTATCCAAAAAATCTCAAAGCAGAACTTGGTTCAGAATATGACAAGATAAATCAAAATGATTTTGAAGGCACATATCCGTTCGGTGCAATAATTGACTCTAATGATCCCAGAATGATTGATGTTGCATTATTATCTCGATATCCAATACTGTCAGTTAGAACACATCAGTTTGAGCGATTCAAAAAAGACGATGGTAAATGGGACGATATCTTCTCAAGGGACTGCCTTGAAGTAGAGATTGCACTAGAAGATACTGATGGCAAATCACTACTTGCAGACTATCGTGGAAAGATTTTATCATGTGATGATTCAGACAGAATTCTTACTCCGTCAAATACAGGAAAAACAATTACTGTATTTGCAAACCATTTCAAGTCAAAGCTTGGACAACCAGATGAAAATCCGCAGACATCAAGTGCATGGAAAAAAAGAAAACTCCAGTCAGAAAGAGTATCTGAGATTATTTCAGAGCGATTTGGCAACACATTAAGTGGAAATTTTGTTGTGGCGGGGGATCTTAATGATGGGCCCGAATCTGGTGCTCTAAAGCCGCTTTTTGATACTGGACTGTGGAATGTTGTAGAAAAAGACAGTGATCCATGGACACATTACTATGACCAAAAAGATGAGGTTGGGCAGTTTGACTACTTACTACTGTCCTCTGATATTAAAAAGAAAAACAATGCTGCAAAACCTATCATTGAGAGACGTGGCTTGCAGAAAAACTCCAACTCAAAAATTTCAATCATCAAAAATCATGAGCGGTTTGAGACAGTAGAAAAAGAAGACACAGAGGCCTCTGATCATTGTGGTGTTTTTGTAGACATTGAAATTTGAAGAATTAATTGAGATGTGTCAATTAATTGATTCTTTAATCATGTCAAATGCATGATTTAGATTTGATTTTTTTGATAAAATTTCATCGCAAGTGTTTATTCCATTTCTGTTCATATGATAAACATGGTTTTTGTAATTCATTTAATTTGAGCTAAACTTGAACTATCATCAATGAAAAAATCACAATCTAAATTTTCTTTATCGTTACAAGAATTTACAAAATTGTTAAACTGCATTTGATGTTTTTTTAACCCTTTTTTACAAACTCTGAATGAGATGAATTTACATTACTGACAATAGTCTAAAAAAGAGCATTTCATCTAAAGATAAAGTAAAAATTTATGATAAAATACTGGACAAGTTAAGAGATTAACTGGTATACTCTAGTAAATAAAATTTAGTTTTATATGTGATGTATAAAAAAAGATGCTCTGGTTCATAACTTCAAATGATGTTTTGGTGATTTTATTTGGTAAGTGATCCGCACACTAAACGGCTTTTATGGTTTGTTTTTACAGGTTCTCGAGGTGGTCTAAATAGGCTCAAAATCATTAAAACTCTACATGAAAATCAAATGAATGCAAATCAGATTGCAACTAGTCTCGAACTTGATTATAAGGCGATTCAACATCATCTCAAAGTACTTGAAAAAAACAGTTTGATTGGAAAGAGTGATGAAAAATATGCAGCGTTGTATTTTATTGCACCGCTTCTTGAAGTTAATATGGTGATATTTGATGAGATTGCAAAAAAATTGGATAAAAGTAAATAAGTTCGTGGATGTTTGATTTTTAAATGGAACCTAATTCATTAATTCTTTCTGTTGTGTCTATTGCCAACATGGCAGTTCTTGGAGTTTTGATTGTGATGTTTGCTAAAATGTATGTCAAAACAAGGGCACAACTTCCTATGGGTATGATTGTTGTTGCATCGATGTTGTTTTTACATAATGTTATTGGAGCCATGGCATACTTTACAATGGATGTATTTTTTGCTAATGAGATATTTCCATACCTATTAGGAGTGGGAATTGCTGAATTGATAGGACTTATAATATTTCTCAAGATTTGTCTTGAATGATTTATAAAAAATTGTCAAAATAACATAGAATAATTTCTATCCCGTGACAAGGGAATGGTTAAAAATTAGTTTCTGAAACTAGTACCACTTTCGTTACAAAAAATACTGAGAAAGAAATTCACATTTACAATCAGTAGTACATTTTCAAAATACACACAGGCAAGCAAAGATGATAAAATTGAGTATGAGGATGCTAATTGGCAATCTGTTTTCTTGTATAATTCAAAAGATTAATCCATTCAATCAAGAATTGGAAATTTTCTTAAATATAATGCGGCCTAGTTACAACATATGGAAGGTAAAAAATGGAGTCATCAATTAATATAAAAGAAATCAGGCCAATCAATATCGAAGGCGGGTATGTCTTAGATGGATTTCCGTCAATTGGATTTAGTAATGCTATTGCCACAGAATCTATGATACAAATCGCACATTTTGAGCTAGCTGCTACATTGGATTCAGAATTCTTTCCCCCAATCAGCATTATAAAAGATGGAATCCCAAATTATCCCGCAAATATCTTTGTAAATGATCAACTCAAGATCAGTGTTTTCTCATCTTATCTAGTACTTGACGAATCTCTTCACAGAGTAGCAGCCAAAACAATGTTAGATTGGGCAAAAAAACAAAAATGCTCGCTGATTTTAAGCAGTGTACCAATAACTGAAACTCAAAAATTCGGAGATGGAATAATGGGCGTAGCTAGTACAGAGCATGCTAAAAACATACTAAAGAAAGCTGGGATACCAATTCTCTCTAGTGGAACAATACCTGGTCTACCAGGCATGTTGTTAAATGAAGGAAGATTTGCAAAACAAAATGTTGTCGTATTATTATTTCAGATTGAAAGAGAGGGACCAGATTTTAAATCAGGTGTAAAATTATGTACTATAATGTCAAAGCTTGTTCCAGGAGTTTCTTGTAGCCTTACTCTACTTGAAAAACAAGCAGAGATTGCAGAATATGCAATCAAAGAAATAGATACGAAAACAAAAAGCCTCAGAGACTCAATTTACAGTTAATTTTTTACAAGACTAACCAGTTACTTTTCTTTTAGAAACTCTAGTACAATTTTTGAAAATTTTTCTGGCTCTTCAACAAAAGGAGTATGACCGCACTCTTTCATTTCTACAAATTGGCAGTTTTTTATACATGAAAAAAACAGTTCAGCATTCTCTTTAGGAATTACTGGATCATGTTCCCCCCATATAATCAAAGAAGGAATAGATACATTTGCGAGTTTCTCGCAGCTGATCTTTGATTCTTTGTTAGATATGATGGCTGAGAGAAAAGCTTTTTTTGCGTTTGGCATGTTCATTCTTGTGATAAAGTCATCTACTATTTTAGAATCAACATCCTTGTTTTGTCCGTTCATCATAAAAAATGCCTTCCTTGCATTTTCTTGGTTTGGTGAAATTGCTGCACCAATATATGCATCAAGTACAGAAGTAGAATAATTTACAACACCTGATGGTGAGACAAGGACCAGTTTATTGATTAATTTGTGTTCTGCTATGGCAAGTTCTGTGATTATCTGGCCTCCAAGTGATGACCCAATCAGAATACTGTTTTGAATCCCAAGTTTGTCTATAAATTCAGAAAGAGATCTTACAAAAAAGTCAATTGTATAATCAATAGGATGCTTGTCACTTAATCCAAAGCCTGGTAGATCTAGAGCTATTACACGGTAGTTTTTTCTAAAATATGGGATTACATACTCCCATCTTTCTGCAGAAGCACCTAATCCGTGAACAAATATAACAGTATTAGAAGATGTACCATATTCAAAATATCTTAGATTATTTCCTTGTATGGTGATGAATTTTTCTTCTTGCACGTTATTCCCAGTATTATCTTCTTTCTAATTATCATTTTTCCAAATTTCAGATTTTATGAGATTTATGTGATTTGATTTGAAATCAATTCGAAATTGATTTTCTTGTCTTTTCGGTGTGATTTTTGATTTACATCTATAGGCTTTTTTCTTTTAGATTTCGAAGTCGTGTTACGTTTGGTCTAAAAAAGAATGATACTGCCCAGTCAATTGCAACTCGGATCCTTTTCTCTTTTGTTGGAAGATTTGATAGATAATATTGTCTCCAAACTGCCCATGCAAGAAAACCATGAATTTTATTTCCCAATAATAATGCCACGCCATTTCTTTTTCCGATTTTTGCCATTGTTCCTTTACTGACATATTCAAATTCTTGAAGGCGTTCATTTCCTTTTATTGATGCTATGAGATTTTTTGAAACCGTTTCAGCTTCTTTAAGCGCATGTTGTGCTGTTGGGGGATACAGTTTTCCAGTCTTGTCAGTTATTGACGCACAATCACCAAGAGCATAAACATTTTTGTGAGTTGGTATCTGCAAATAATCATTTACTATGATGCTGCCTTTCTTGTCATGGTCACAATCAAGATTTGCTATTACAGGATCCATTACAATTCCACCAGCCCAAATAAAGGTGCCACACTGTATAGTTTGTCCATTGTCTAATACTATGAAATCTTTTCCAGCATCGACTGCCTTGGAATTTGTAATTATCTCTATGCCATTTTTTTTGAGTGACTCTAATGCAAAATGACCAAGCTCTTCTCCAACCTCTGGCAGAATGATATTCTTTGAGGCAACAAGAATGACTCTAATTTTATCAACATCTAGATTCCGATAAAAGTTTAATGTAGCATCTCTTACAAAGTCGTTTAATTCACCAGCTGTCTCCACTCCTGAAAAGCCACCACCCACTATAACAAATGTCAAAAACTTGGATAAAAGAATAGGATCATCTTCCTGATCAGCATTCTCAAGCATTGTTATGAGATGGTTTCTTATTCCTATGGCATCACCAAGCGTCTTTACTGTCAAGGAATGCTTTTCGATGTTTTTGTTTCCAAAAAAGTTATTTCTGCTCCCCAGAGATATAACAAGATAATCATATTTTAGATTCTTTCTTTTCTTGTCATAGTCGCGATAAAATACAACCTGATTATTTTTAAGATCAATTGATTCGATAATGCCTTCAAAGAATCTGGCTCTCTTACAAAATGTTCTAATAGGTGTAGATATGTGTCTTGGTTCAATCGTTCCCGTTGCCATCTCTGGCAGCATTGGAGTAAAGAGCGAAAAATTATCTTCGCTTACTAGTTTGATGTCGACTTTCACATCTTCCTCAAAAATCTTTTGAATCTCTCTTAATACACGAACGCCTCCAAAACCGCCACCAAGTATCAAAATATGCTTCATTGAAGGAGATGGAGTCTCATGTACGTACTTGTAATGATATTCATACGTCTTTATTTTTGAGAATTGAATATCACAACTGTGGCATCTATACCTTGTTCCAAATTTTGTTGTAAGTATTGTGGAAACAACTCCCAGAGTGATCCCCCAGATGAGGTGTGTGAATATGGCGTCCACTAATGTTTGAAAATAATATTCATTAATGCTTTCAGAAGCCTGAAGAACTGACATTTGAGGATCCATCTCTGTCATGACTGTAATCATGTTTGGTGCAATCAACACTTGATATACTGGGATGTAAAAAACCACAAAAGCAACTATCCCTGCAATGATTCCAAAGATTATGCCATTTGATATCTTTGAGATGTTTAGTATCTTGCCCTTGTAAAGAACAAGGCCTGTCACTATGCCAATCACAGTGGCAACAAATACATGTAATAAAATTCCAGATTGTATGGTGTCTTGACCTATCACACGTGCAAACACCAACCAAGTGATATAGTATTGTGTATCAATTGTTACGTCCATCATAATCTTTGGGACAAACATCGTAAACGCTCCCAAAAGTGAACCAAGTGTTACAAAAAATATCTCTCGTCTTAATGAAAAGTCAACCTTGGGCTGTTTAATCATAGTAACCAAAAAAATTATTTTGGAGGATTCATAGATTGATTGAACTGTGAAAGAATTTTGGCATATGAATCCATCATGGTGTGTGCATAGACATCAAAAGATTTTATCATCGAAGTTCTCATCTGGATATAAGCATCAAAGAACTTTGTTGTCATGTCAATATTGTTCAGATAGTGGTTTTTCACTGCGTCTGAATTTTTCTTGATTTCTTTTAGTATTCCTTGATCGATGTTCAGTTTGTCAAAAAACTCCTTTTCTGCCATTAAGCATGTTCCAAAAATGTCATCAAACATGTGAAGATATGCCGCATACAACTCAGAGTAGTTTTGGACAAGCGATGGTACGTTAGACTCTAACTTTTGTATTACTTCTGAAGTATTGCCTTTCATGACATCACAGATTGAAATATGTTTTTCCTCTAATCGATTTTGGGATTGTTCATCTTTTTTATCCATATAATTAATGTGATTTGATGAATTTAAACAAATTTCCAAATTCACAAATTAGATTTGGAAGAATTCTTAATACTTGAAAAAGTCATTTAATAAAATATGCAATACCGATACCCCATCATGGGTATAATTGGAATAGTTCTAGTTGTGACTATTGTCTTTTCATCACAACAAATGCCATTACAAAATACAAAAGAAGATACAACTAAGAACATTACCTCAGGCACAAATTACGACAAATCACTAGAATCATCAAGCAAAATCCAAACCACTAATGGAATACAACACATTGTTCCCTTGGATAAGATCAAAAGTGGAGGACCTCCAAAGGACGGAATCCCATCAATTGATGATCCAAAATTTGTAAATTCTTTGGATGCAAGATTTGTTTCAGATGATGACCTTGTTATAGGAGTTAACATTAATGGCGAACAAAAGGCATATCCACTCTTTATCATGGTATGGCACGAAATTGTTAATGATGATATTGGTGGAACTCCTGTCGCCGTGACATATTGTCCATTGTGTTTTACAAACCAAGTTTTTGACAGAAATGTTGATGGAAAAATTACAGAATTTGGAACGTCAGGTAAACTGTATAACAGCAATCTGGTAATGTATGATAGAAATACTGATTCGCAGTGGAGTCAGGCTTTGGGAGTTGCAATTACGGGACAAATGACTGGCTACACATTAAAAAGAATCCCATTTGATGTTGCAAGATGGTCTGATTGGAAATCATTGTACCCTGACACTCTTGTACTGACAACCGATACTGGATTTTTTAGATCATATGGCTCTGATCCTTATGGAAATTATTACACAGATTCCAGAATAATTTTCCCTGTGGAAAACAAAGATGATAGACTTTTTCTAAAAGAAAAGATCCTAGGTTTTGATAATGGCATATACAAGGCGTACAAACTATCTGACATTGAACAAAAAAAAGTAATCAACGATAGTATTGGAGACAAGAAAATTGTCCTGATCTCTCTATATCCAGAAATGGCAAGAGCATTTAATCGAGTTCTAGATGAACAAGTTCTAGAATTTGAATACTCTCATGAAAAAATAATAGACATACAGACAAGGAGTACTTGGAATTTTGACGGAGAGTCTATTGAAGGTCCATTAAAGGGGGGAAAATTACAACGAGAAGTGTATAATCCTGGATTTTGGTTTGAATGGGCAGCATTTCATCCTGACACATTACTCTATTCAGAGAAAAATTGAAACCGCTATCAAAAGGAATCATTGTGGGAATCATAACTGTATTCATATATCTAGGAGTTGTCATTGTTACCACTCCTGCACTTGCACCTTTTGATGCAGTATCTGCAGCATTTCAGATCAATTCTTTTATCATATTGGGAATGGGGATTGGTGTTGGGTTGCAGATGTATCTTTCAAGTTATTCAAAGAAATTAGGATGCCGATTAAGCATAAAGAAAAAAGCGTTTGGAGGGAATACTGGCGGAACTGCATTAACATCCTTTTTGTCTTTTTTCTCTTTGGTTCCTTTGGGCTGTTGTGGATGGTGGCTCTATGCACTGTCTCTTCTTCCCAGCGTTTTTGGGACGGGCATCTCTGCAATATTGATTGAATATAATCAACCATTATCATATCTGGGACTGGTAATTATCTTTGGATTTAGTGGACTGACAGCATACAAACTCAGACAAGAACAAAAAATTCTAAAATCTAAAAATTCTTAGTTTTGAGTATTGAGATTTTAATTTGATTATCTGTCTTAATTCCATCTGGATAAAAAATAATTGAATTTGGAATATTTCTTAAATAGGACAACAGTAGGTTGTGGTCATTGGTAAAACGAATCACTGTAATGTTGGATGATGTTGCTAAAAAAATTCGTCATCTTCAGGCAAAGACAATTCAACATACTCACACATCATACAGCTTTTCAAAAGCAATAAATGAATTGCTCAAAGAAAAACTTTAAAATTTATTTTTATTTCAAGATAATTTCTATAACATTTGGGAAATTTTTTTTATACTAATAAGAAAAGTATGACCGTGACAAAACAAAAACTTACAGATTGGAGGAAAGAAAATTGATTGTATCTGAATCGGCAGTCATAAATGCGTCCCCTGCTAAAGTGTGGGGAATTATTAGTTCATTTGACGGCGTTGAACGATATATTCCAATGGTTCTAACGTCTGAAATAAACGGTAACCATGCAGGATGTGAACGAAGATGCAACATACAACTCGGTCCTAATCAGACAGCAAACCTAGTGGAAAGACTTGATTCTATTGATGACAATACAAGGACATTAAAGTATTCCATCATTGATGCCCCACAACCATTTCCAGGCTTGAAAGGCGAAGTGAAAGTATCCAACCATGAAGGAAAGTCAAAAGTCGTTTGGTCAGGAGAACTACAAAATTCTGACAAACAGGCATCAATGATGCTTTCGGGCATATATAAAATGGCCCTAGATGAACTAAAGAAACTAACTGAAGACTAGATTCTATGAATCTTCACATCTTTTTTTAATTCGGACAAAATCATTAATTTAACTAGAACACATTGATGCGATGATTCATCAATGCTATTACTGTGAACAAATTTTCAATACAAAAGAAGATTTGATTTGTCATCTTGAAAGTCATTCAGATCATGAGAGAAATATGGAAATCTACAGAAAAAGAAACAAAACTCGGTAAATCAAATAACATGTTTGTTTGGATTCCATGAATATCAAAGTAAAAAAATTTAGATTTGGAAAAATGCTTTTAACTTTTGTTTTATGCTCGTTCTCAATGAATACAACACTAAAGATCATAGCCTTTTTGGCTATCTTGCCACTTTTTACCGCAGCCTTGACTCAGAACTACTTTATCGAAGTAGATGCTGAGAAAAGTGCCGGTAAAAATGCTCCAGGAAGAATAGGTACCCAGTCTTATGGTTCTGCAAACAAAGGAGTAGTTTGTGGAGACAGACTATGTTCTGAAGTTTCTGTAACTCCTAAACCAATACAGGAGCAAAAGACGGAACAAAAACAAAAGGTAGAACAAAAGCAAACAAAGACAGAACAAACAACACCTCAAACTGCTGATGCAGGGTCTGTTCTAAAACTATCTCGTGCAAATGTTCCAGCAAAAATTCCTATACATCAAGGATTCTACGATGGTAAGGAAGTATACTATATCATTACAGACTCTAGTGATCAAAAGCACGCAGATGCAATATCTCAGAGTCAGAAATGGAAAGTAGAACTAGCTCCATTACTAAAGAATGCTTCTGATTCAGCACTGTCCAAGACATACATGTTTACAAATGGAGTCAATGGTGATGGCGTACACAAATATCAGGGTGAAGTCTTTACCAGCACTCCTGCACAACCAGATGTGTATAGTGCACTCACATCTCATGTTCATGTAACATGGAAAGATGGCACAGCACCAAGATTATTGAATTCAGAAAAAGCAATACTTGATGCAGAGAAAAAAGGAGAGATAATTCTGAGTCCCGTAGATGTAGTAATCAACATGCCACAAATAGTTTGGCCTGACGGACAAATGATGGTAAAAGAAGACAAGACATTATCGGATGATACACCATATGTAGGAGGACAAGTTCTTGAGATTGACACCAAGGGAAAATCTGTTACCTTTATCGCACACAGAGGTTGGGGTCCTGACGGAAGAACCATCTACTATATTGTTACTGACGCAACTCCTTCTGGTCCAGCTGAAATGATGGGCGTAACTAGTGCACCAACTTCTGCTAGTCTGATTGCAAATTCTGCAGCAGTTGATCTGTTTCAATTCGGAAATGGAATCAAAGGCTCAGGTCCAATGGGATTCCAAGCGGGTATTGCAGCAGGTGCACCAGGTGATGCAAACTATTCCCCAATGTGGAGAATCAGCATGATTGGATGGAAGGATGCAAACAATGCATCGTTGCTTGAAAACATCTCTGACATCAATGCATACAAAAATGCTGGCAGGATTGACGTGAGTCTGGCAAGACCGATGGATAGTGATCACATAGTAAACTGTCCATTTATTGATCCCTTTCAATAGGGATAATCTATTTTTTTATATCATAACTTAGCAATGAATTGCATTCCAACAACAGCATTCATTCCATGTACAATTAGGACAATCCTTGGCAGATTTACTTTGTTTACATTCTGCAGGAAAACAATCACAATCAGCGCATTTCATAACATCTAGTTAAGAGAGAATATCAGATAAAAGTGATCCAAATTTTAGTTCAAATCTTCAAAACAGATTAGCGAAATTAGCAAGTAATGGGTTATTGTAATTTCTCCCCTCTACCCTATTTTAGAAGGAAATTAGTGCAAAATCTACTCACCTGACTATATTCCCCCACGCCATATGTACGTGAACCAATTTGAACCGGAAACAAAATTTACAAAAATAGCTAACTCATACAGATTCGCTTCCATACCGATGTTTTTCTGGGACTCAAGAACCTCTTTTCTCGAATCATCATATCATACTATTGATGCTGCAAGTTAAATTTTTCATATTCTAATGAATAGTAATCGTTAAAAGATGACATCTGAATTCTGATTATTCTATGAATAGGATTCTTTTGTTGATACCGTTTTTTGTTTTTGGCATAGGCACGGCATATGCTGAACCATTAGAGTATGTCCAGGCATTAGTTTTGGACCATGAGGATAATTATGCCACAGTACAACTTGATTGGAACCGTGATGGAACGGTAAAAAAATATGAGATAGGCTGTGTCAGCTGCATTCCAAATGTGGTAGAGTTTAGCACAGAAGATATTTTTACTATGAAAAATGTAACTGCATTTCCAAACAGCTCAAATGCAATGCTCTACATCATTGCGTATGACTCAAATGATGAAATTATTAATGCAAAACAGATACTAGTTAACATCAAGAAATAACAGTTTGAATCATGATTACCTGTAAGAATGCATGCAACAACTACAAACAAGGAAACAAGAATCGCATATACAAAGAAAACGGTAGTTTTTGCAGAAACTGTGATTATTATTTCAAGGAATCGTTTCTAAGATGTCCCTGCTGTAACGGTATCCCAAGACATGGCACACGAAATGGCAGAGAACAAAAGCAAGTGTGAGAATATGACCTTTTTTGATAAAATTCGGAGAAATGTAAAATGATTTTTTACTCTTCTGCAAAAAACAAGAATGTGTTTCAAGAAAACATTTATCGTTCTTCAGGAATTAAATCGTTCTTTGTATTTGTCTGGATGTTTCTCCAAAAAATGTCTTTTTAGCATAACTTTTTTTAACGAATCTGGAAATTGATTATCTAATGGATCTTTATCTGGAATGTAGTGTTGACAGATATCACACAGGGTCATTTAGTTAGTCCCAATTACTAATCTCATGAATAAGAACATTGTTGATAATGAACGGCATTACATTGAATGATACAAAAGGGATGAATTGGTCAGTAGTAATTTTCATCATGATTATTAGATACCAGTAAAGACATTCTCATTTCCCTTTAACCTGTACATATCTTCTAAAAAATTTTCTTTTATTCTGTTCTTTATCAATTATGATTATTTTTAAATCTCCAATTACAATACAATTGGAAGAGATGTAAAAATTTAGTCAAACTGCCAGCGTGTTTATCTTTGCTGCAACAATAAAATCATTTTCACTTAATCCTTTCATCGAGTGCGTCCAAAGTTCCAACATGACTTTGTTCCAATGAATGTGAATATCTGGATGGTGACCCTCCTCCTCAGCAATTCGGGCTATGTTGTTTACGAATTTCATCACCTCTTTAAAGTCCTGAAAAACAAATTCTCTTTCTATTTTATTCCCATTTAGTTTCCAGCCAGTGATCTTTTCAAGGTTCTTTTTTGCCTCGATATCTGTTAACGGTGTTCCTCCGCTTTCACAAGGTATGCATTTTTTTTCGTGTAATTCCATATATGTAATTGGCAACATCAGATATAATATTATTCAAATCATCAGGAGCAATGTACTGATATCTGAAACTCTGTTGTAGTAAGAACTAACTTTATTTGATGTTTTAATATTTTCGTGAATATTGCGAATTTGTCTCATAGATAGTCATTATGAATATTTGAATTGGCTAAAATCTTCGAACAAAAACTCCATAAAATAGATGAATCTATAATTTGCGTGGACTTGGAATTGGTTAAAACTGCTCTTTCAAGCAAAATTAATCCTGTCATAGAACATGGTGACAAAAATAAACTCGCATCTGTGCTTGTTGTGATTTATGGTAAAGAGCCAATTATTGTGATGACTGAAAAATCAAAACATCTCAAATTACATGCAGGAGAAATTTCATTTCCAGGTGGGAATTTTGATCCTGTTGACTCTGATCTTTTAGAAACTGCATTACGAGAAACTAGAGAAGAAATTGGGTTGAACATATCCAAAGAACAAGTACTAGGACAACTAGACCCTGTTATAACACTAAACTCTGGTTTTACAATTTTACCCTTTGTTTCAATAGTTGATGAAATAAAAACATTGTCTGCAAATTCTGAGGTTGAAAATATATTTCATATTCCACTAAAATCATTATTAAAAACTATGGCAAAGGATACTGAACCCACCCATAACATTCCTCAAGAAATGTATACCTTTGAATTTGAAAACAAAATTGTTTGGGGGGCTTCGGCTAGAATTCTAAAACAAATAGCAAATCGCCTAAATTCCTGAGCTCCAAATGTTTTCTTAAAACACATCAGAACCAAATAAACATAATAATTTAGAATGAATACTCTCAACATTTAGAGAATGGAAATTTTGAAAAGCAATGAGTGTTTTGTCTGTAGATTGTTTAAATCAAAGATCTTAACTACTAGCACATATCATCGCTATATTTACATCCGTTTTTGTAATTATCCCCATAAGGTTATAGCTAGCAATCGAATCAATTACTGGCAGGCCATGTATGTCATTTCTTATCATTATCTGTACTGCATCTGCCAGATCCAAATCCATTGTAACTACCGTTGGATCTGGTTTCATTACGTCTCTTGCTAAAAGTATAGACTCTACTCCTGATATGTCCATCTCTGTTTGCATCAGCGTGAAATCTTTTGTTATTCTATATCTCACAAATCTGTCATGGGATAGTTTTACAAATCTGTTAAAATATGGGTCTGCAAGTCCACTGAGGGACATTATATCTCGTTCGGTTATGATGCCAACTGGCTTGTGATTTTTCGTTACAACAACTCTTGATACATTATTGTTAATCATCAATAGCAGAATCTTGTGTAAATTCTCATCTGGTGCAACTGTCAAAACATTTTTCGTCATGAAATCTCCCACCAAATATGTTCCGGTAAAATATTTTGCGTATGTCGAAATTACATCGATTTTAGTTAATATGCCTCTAAGAATGTATTTGTCATCGGTAATTATTAACGAACTGATGCTCTCATCCATCATAGTCCTTACACATCTGCTCAGATTGCTTTCTTCACAAACGGTTATTAAATTTGTAGACATTACATCACCCAATCTGATTTTATCAATTGGTTTAGATGATGCGTATATGTGGATAAGCCGCATAATGTCCTTTTCAGTAATGATTCCTATTGGCTTGTATTCTTTGGTGACAACAACAAGTCTATCGATGTTGAAGTTGAGCATAGCCTTGCGTACATCCTGAAGAGATCTGTCTGGTTCTATTGTGGTGGCCTTTTTGTATACATCCTTTGCTTTTAGTTGTACATATCTCATCATAAAGTAACGACCTCTTTTAATTCACATGAGAACACATTCTCTTTGAGTGATTTTTTTCCATATGATCTTTTTACAGATATGAATAACAAATCATCATTAATTTCCAAAGGATGATCGTAATTACCACATTTGAAACAATTGATTTGTTTTGTATCATACATGCTCAATATTATTCCCATGATGATCAAATACTTGCTAAACATATTACACATGGTAAATTACGTAAAAAAGAAATTTAATGTTATTTACTAATATATTAAACATCTATATAGTATAATAAACAGAATCTGGACAAGTGTTGATGTTTAATAAATAAATCTTAAAAAATGATTTGTGTGTAATTATACAATAGGTGAGAGTGTGATAGCAACAGAATATCTGCAGGACAACATTACAAATTTTAAAAATAGCATTGGCAAATTAGAGGATAATTCACGATCAGACTCGCAAAAACAAGATTCGTCTAATCATGAAATTATGACCATATCTGATTATATGGTTGCATTCTCTGGTAGAACAGAAAATTACTGTGTTGGATTAGTGGACATTGTAAACTCTACAAAAATTACAGCGGGTTTAGGAATAAATTCTGCAAAATATTATGAAATTTTCTTAAATTCTATGGCTAAAATTTTGAATCGGTTTGGAGGATTTGTTGTTAAAAACATTGGAGACAGTCTATTATTTTATTTCCCACAATCATCAAAATCAAACAGAAAATTTGGCTTTATGTGTTGCCTTGAGTGTTGTCTTACTATGGTTGAGTGCCATGAAAAAATTTGTAGCATGATGCATGATGAACATTTACCTTGTGTGGATTACAGGATAAGCGCAGATTATGGTTCAGTAATATTGATGAATGCTAATAATTCCAACAATATCGATATAATTGGACCTCCGGTGAATATGTGTTCAAAGATCAATCACAGTGTACCTATCAACGACATGATTATAGGTGGTGATCTATATGAAATGGTAAAAAGTTTCAATGATTATCATTTTAAAAATCATAAAAGTTTCTCATTGGGTTTCAAATTAGATTATCCTCTGTATGGTGTTTCTCGGAAATAATGGTGCTGTTTAGTTGATGAGACATAATTCTTTGTGTTTTCAATCGGGACCTGGAGGAGTTGAGAAGAGATGGCAAAAGCGTTTATTCTAATAAACTGTGAACTAGGTTCTGAAAAACAAATTATATCAGATTTAAAAGTGATTGATTGCGTCAAAGATGTGTATGGGGTATTTGGTGCTTATGATATTGTAGTAAATGCAGAATCCGAGACGGTTGAAAAACTAAGACAATTAATTATTTGGAAGATTAGAAAGATTGACAATATACGATCAACGATGACCTTAATGGGGATAAATGGACAGTGTTAGGGAGGAATACATGATAAAACTAAGATGCGCGGATTATGGGTTTGAGTGTGATTTTGAAGTAAAAGGCGATAAAGAACATGTGATAAATCAATTTAGACAACACACTCTAGATGAACATGGAATAGAGTATGGAAAAGAAGCTTTAACGCAATTCATACTAAGAAAATATTCCATCTAGTTTTTTGAAAAATCATATCTAAACCTTTGACAAAAAGTTGATCAATATATCTAGATCAGAAAATTTTGCACTCGGCAAATCTCATGTCTTTTAATATTGAATTATAATTTATCATCATTATTTGCCTCTTCTAATTTTGTCATTATGTTAATAAATAGATATTTCCCGTTTTTTTCATTGTATTTCATTTCAAATTCTTGTCTACCTTTCAAATCATATAATCGACTTATGCTTGGAGGTATTTTAAAAATAAGTTCATCTTTGTTTTTCATTATTTTTGATTTGGTTTGGAACAAGAAGAAATGGATATGGTAGATGTAATCAAATATGTGAGGATCAATATAGAACCACATAATATTTTGATATCTTTATTAAACAAAATCCATATATGATTCAATTGGAATAATGTTAATTAGACATCATGATTAGTTTGGATATGCCAAAAAATGCAATTTTGTTTCACAAAAGATTACACGGAAAAATCTTTGTAGACTCTAAGATTAGAAAGCCATCTAACAAGACCTTGCAAATAATTTACACCCCAGGTGTGGCTACAGTATGTAAAGAAATTTTTAATCATCCAAACATGAAATATCAATTAACCTCAAAAGGAAATAATGTTGCAATTATTACTGACGGAACGAGAATATTGGGACTAGGAAACATTGGACCCAATGCAGCAATGCCAGTAATGGAAGGAAAATCTGTTTTGTATAGAGAATATGGAAATATCAGTGCATTTCCACTTTGTCTTAACACTACAGATAGGAAGCAAATTGTAGAGACAGTTAAGGCAATTTCTCCAGCATTTGGAGCAATAAACCTGGAGGATATTGAATCTCCCAAAGTACTAGACATATCTCATGACTTGGAAAAATCACTTGACATTCCAGTTTTTCATGATGATAGACATGGCACATCAGTAGTAGTTTTGGCTGCACTCTTAAACTCACTTGTTTTGGTAAACAAAAAGATTTCAGAAATCAAGGTAGTGATAGCTGGAGCAGGATCTGCAGGTTATGGTATATGGAAATTACTTTGTTTTGCAGGATGTACAAACATCATAGTTCTGGATTCAAAAGGTGCAATATACAAGGGTCGAAAGGAAGGCATGAACAAGTACAAAAATGAGATTGCGCAGTTTACAAATAGAGATGAGCATGGATGTCTTGGTGAAGCTATTGTTAGATCAGATGTCTTTATCGGGGTTTCTGGAATAAAGAATCTATTGAAAACCAGAATGATAAAGAAAATGAATCCAGATCCAATCGTGTTTGCACTTACAAATCCCTATCCTGAAATCCATCCCACACTTGCCAGAAATGCAGGTGCCAGAATCATTGCAACAGGAAGCTTCAACTACGAAAACAAAGTAAATAACGCCCTTGTTTTTCCATACGTGATGCGAGCAATCTTAGATCTTAAAATCCGTAAAATAACTCCAGATATTTTATATGCTGTTGCAGTAGCTATTGCAAACACTATACCAAAACGTAAACTTGCAGATAATAAAATAATTCCAGAGATTGGTGACAAGTCTCTTCAAAAAAGAATCACAGCTGCTATACTGAGACAATCCAGATTAAATTAAGAATTGTAAAATAGTATCAATACTATTCACCAATAATTAGTACAAACTATTTTTATGAATCCCATGAAAGGAACTGAATAATGAAACACCAGAGTCACAAATCTTAGTATTTTAAATTTTGCTAAATCACTTTAGAATTAAGAACTAAGAATTTTTGTATTCACTTATTATCCTGAGGCATTTGTGGTCTGATTTTTCTCTCCTTTCAAAAACCTCCCCGCATTTCTCACAAGTAAAGAATCTTTCCACTGATAAATTATGTTTTGATAATATTTTCTTTTTTATTTAAATTAAAAAAAATGGAAGGTGTTTAGTTCAGTAATGAAAGAAATGGCAATGCATCCCATTGGTATAGATAGGAATCCAGAACATCTGAAGAAGCATGTTTATGCTCGTCGAGAAGCTGGGTTGCTTCTTTTTCTTCACCTTCAAAAATTGCCAAACCTATTTTATTGTTGTCAAGGGGTCCAGACCAGATAAATTTTCCTCTAGAATGCTATTCATCAACAAGGTTACTTACCTGTAGTGTAATGCGGTCAAGATCTTCTTGTTTTGTATTTTCTTTCAGTGAATTAACTAAAACCCATAATTTTTTGTTAGATTGAGTTTGTAGTGTTTGTGTCATAATTTTAGTATCTTCTTTTAGTAATTAAACATGCATCTGATTTTATTCTATCATTCTGATTCTATAGAATGAGAATATGGAATGAAACCATGACAACATTAGATACAGCTAATTAGTTTCGTCTAATTTTCATACCGTTTAAATAAAATAATGACGTAATGTAACAACATGAGATTAGATGGATGTAGAAAATGTGGGACAAAGTTAGAAGTTAATAAAAAATGCAACATATGTAAAGAGCCAAATGATTTTTTTTGTCATCGATGCGGTAACGTTACTGATAAACAAATTCATTCACAATGTATGTTGATTGACTTTAGTTATAGATTGTTAGTTCCAATACAAAAAATAAAATGACAGGTACACTTTCAGTTTGTATTCATCAGAAATCAGTCTGTGATAAAGACCTTGGAGAGCAGATATGCATTAACTGTGGGGAAGTATTAGAACAAAAAATGAATGATGAACGTGCAGAGTCATCCTATGACAGTTTTATGGAAAATACAAGAACAGGTCCTGCAACATCATTGACAATGCATAACAGGGGACTATCTACAATTATCGGAAAGTCCAATCATGACTTTGTTGGAAAACCATTAGGTTACCAAATGAAACATTTCATGAACAGAATGAGATTGTGGGATTCCAGGAGTCAAGTAAAAACCACTTCGGAGCGAAATCTAAAAAGTGCACTGTACGAAATGGGCAAACTCAAAGAAAAAATGGATCTCTCGGATGCCATCATTGAGCGGGCCGCATATCTTTATAGAAAAGCTGCAAAGGCGCGACTAGTACGTGGCAGAACTATTAAATCTGTAGTAGGGGCTTGTATGTATGTCGCATGCAGAGACATGGATACTACCAGAACAATCATCGACATTGCAGATCATCTACAAGAAAGAAGAAAATTAATTGCAAAATCATATCGAATGTTATTTCAAAATCTAAGGTTGACTGTTTCTATAACAGATCCAATCAACAGCATCATAAAATTTGCAAATAACTTGCAATTACCTGAAATCACTAAACGAGAAGCAATAAAAATTTTTGATGTGCTAAAAGAAAAAGAACTAACTGCAGGAAAAAAACCTGATGCTGTAGCTGCCACTATAATCTATATGGCATGTATCAGAACCAATGTAAATTTATCACAGTCTGAAATCTCAAGAATTTCTGGAATATCAAAAGTAACCATTCGCAATAGATTTAACGATTTTAGAAAATATGTGAAATTAGTCTAATCATAGTTCTAATAATTTCTCTGTTATGTCATTCTAGATCTTTATCTGCACGAAAACAAATACAAACACATTTTCGGTACATATCATTACAGTTAGAAGAATAGAATGTAGTTTTTTGTTTTACTCTTCCATGAAGTGTGATAGTTCTGATTTTATTGCCACATTTCGAGTACTGTAATTGTCTTTGGATATTCCTGATACCAACTGACTTCGTTAGATTTTTTTCCACTCCAAACATTTTCCCAATGTTCTTTCGTGTCATACATCTTTAATCATCTTTTTTATGCAAATTATCTAATAATGATTTGTTAAAAATCTGAACCAAAAAAGGATAATTATAAAATTGAAGGGATATCAATTAACACTCTATTTTAGAATTATGAATTTTTAATTAAGTCGCAGGTTTTATCCTATTATTGACTTCCAATGAAAAATTATTGCAGTTATAAAAGGAATAATATGAACACCGCTACAGAAGCCCATTTCACTTCCAAAAAGCAATAAAAGAATCATACTACCACATCCAAACATGGCTTCTTGAAGAGTATCAAAAAATGTTAAATTCTGAAGACTTTGATGATGCCAAACATCAACTTGAGGAATTTAGAGAGAAAAATAAAATATCTATACCTGCCCCCTTATCAAGATCCAGAAAGATATAATCAATTCCAAAAATTATACTTAAGAATATCCATCTAGCTGCATATCTTCGTCTCTGCAGAATTTGTCAGTAAATGGGAGATGACAAATAAATGATGGAGAGTACAAGTAAAATCATGCAGAAAGCGTTCCTAAAACAGGAGAACTACAGTAATTAGTTACCTTCTTCATGGTACTTTCATAGTCTAGGTTATTGCTTGTAACAACAAAAACGGTTCTATTATCTGAAATTGGTCTTGAGATGAATTTTAAATTATCTCGCTGTACTAAACAAAAACTTGTCGGTCCCAATTCTTCATCAAAATCGTGTTGCATTGAGCTATGAAGGGCCATCTGCATGAATAACATGTCTTTTTTATCTTTTGACAGACCGATGTCTTTGGAGCCAAAAAATTTATGCATTCTACCAAGTTTATCTACAACTCCAACTAAATCCACTTCTTCTAACATTTGTTTTTCTAATGTTGATTTACTTGGTTCTAGTACTAACATGTTCGACATTACATAATGGTTTTTAAATTTAATAAAGATGTTTATCAACTATCTGTAAATTTGTTTAACTTTTGATAAATGTAGAATGAACTTCGAACATTATGATGAAAATTGAGATTTTGTAGTGATAACGCCTGAAACTAGATCTATAAAGAATTTTTAACAAAGAGATTAAGTTCAAATCATGATAAACACTAATGGGGGATCTCAACGATACTCCTGATAGTGACTCACTATTGCCTCTGATTGGAAACGGTTCTAATCTAACAAATGTAATGGTTCTTGATGAATTTGAATCAGATGGCAGGGAAGGTACTCATGGAAATGCAACTGCATCAGGCAAGCTTGATTATATTCTGCTTTCTCCAAAGTTAGTCGAACTAGTAGAACGTGCAGGAGTTGAAATGCACGGAGTTTGGGGGTGGAAAGAATGGAACTCTTTTCCCACATTTTCCTGAAATAAAAACTGAAAAAGATGCAGCGTCTGATCATGCAAGTCTGTGGATCGACTTGAATCTGTAGATAAACAAAATTTGTGGATTAAAACTATCTAGTGAAGCATTTCTAAAGCGACACTAAAACTACGCATAAAAATGAACAGTCAAAAAAGATTGATGTTAATTCTATCAAAAACGAGTCTTAGAAAAGCAACTGTATGGAGACAAGTCTATTGGATTCGTTATTTTTGTAAATTTTGTTTCTGGTTCAAATTTGTACTGGGACATAACGCGCGGGGTATATAGTTAGGTGGTTAGATTTTGCACTAATTTCTTTCTAAAAATATGCATGGTGTGAAGAATACCATTAAAAAAGAAAAATTCTAAACCTCAATTTCTGTTGCTTTGAATCCTATCTTTATGTGAGATCCATCGCAATAAGGCTTGTTGTTTTATACACCACATGATGACAACAGAATTCTTATAACTACTAAATAGTAATGATCCTCATGAGTCAAGAATTGGAATCCATATACGACCAATACATGTCAAACTTACAAAAATGTCTGCCAAATGTAGATCCAAATTTGGTACACAGAGTAATGTATTTGGAGAGAAAACTGTCTTCTGAATATATTCAAGAACCTCAAGTGATTCTTATCATTGAATACAAATCGAATGTTAAGATGGATAGAAAATTGTATGATTTAAGAGAAAAGTTCTCACTAGAGGCAGAAAATACCAACAAACATAACGTACTTTTTGCAATGAGTAGAATGAAATTAGATAAGATAAAACAAATTGCCTCAGATGATGATATTGTAAAAATATCGGGTAATGCTAGTCCAATAATCCGATCCTAGATTTCACTTTTCTTACTTTTTTCAATTTTTTTTTTGAATTAATTTTCTAACTAGAATTGGAATCTTGTAATAAGTTATCAAGGCAATAGCGTCGGATGCACAAAAATTTCGAAAAATCATTCGTTTCTTCCTGTAAAATACAAATTGACTCAAAATACCTCTACTCTGATAGATTTTGACTTGAAAGATTTCATTTTTTCACATATTTGTTCTACTAAACGATAAATGGTTGGAAGAATCCTGTTTTCCTTGCAAAAAATCAGAAATAAATCTTGTAATTTCGGAAGAACAATTTCAGATTTTGAAATACATCATTCTCCAATTAATGTTAAGGAAGAATTTCTGAAAATTCTAGCATTCAAGAAGCATCCAAAATAATGTATGATATGTTATCTCCATATGTCATGTTTAAAGACTAAGTCATAAAGCCTATGAGATGTCATAATGAGTCTAAAATCAGAAAAGTTTGTACGATGAGCCACTATTCCATCAATTTTATCTTGTAACCATGTTTGCTCATAATTTCTTGTACTTGATAATCATTAACTTGATCAAACTCCCTATAGAATTCTCCAACTGCATTAAAGTCAAGAGGAGATTGCAAAACTACAACTTTGTCTACTGTTTCATTTAGTTTATCAATAGTATCTTTTGGTCCTACTGGTATTGCCACAATGATTTGTTTTGGTTTTTGTTTTTTTACCCACTGGATAGCTACAAACATGGTTGCCCCTGTAGCAATTCCATCATCAACCAAAACCACTGTTCTTCCTTCCAGATGATATTCTTTTGTTCCTCTAAATTTCATCAATCTGCTTTCTATTTCCTTTATTTGTGCAGATATCTCTGAATCGATGTATTTTTGTGGAACATTTAACATTCTTGTGATCTCTATATTTGAAAAATAACTTCCATCATGTGTTACTGCGCCAATTGCAAGTTCTGGATTGTAAGGAGCACCTATTTTTCTTGAAACTATAATATCCAATTTTACACCTAATTCAGAAGATATGACATCGCCTGTAACTACACCGCCCCTTGGAATAGCGAGAATTATTGGATCTTCTTTTTTTAACCATTCCATATTTTTGACAAGTTTCTTGGCTGCATCGACTCTATCTTTAAAAACAATATTAAAATCAGTAGGTTCCAACTCAGTCTCCTTTTCCTGATTTTGTCTTAGCTAAATGGTTTACACACCAATCAGCTGCAAGTCGTGCAACTTCTTCAAGTGTTCCTGGTTCTTCAAACAAATGCGTGGCTCCGGGAACTATTGCCATCTTTTTTTCGATTTTAAGCAGATTTAATGCTTCTTCATTCATCTCTATAACTGGACTGTCATTTCCGCCAACTATTAGGAGAGTGGGTGCTCTAACGTGTGGTAATAATGGACCAGCTAAATCTGGTCGTCCTCCTCTTGAGACAATCGATTTGATGATGTCAGGACAATCAACTGCAGCAACCAACGCTGCTGCTGCACCTGTACTTGCACCAAAATATCCAATGCTAAGATTTTTTGTATCATGATTTTTTGTTATCCAGTTAGTAGCATCAACTAATCGTTTTGCCAACAATCTAATATCAAATCTAAGGTGTGTAGTATAATCATCTACTTTTTCTTCTTCTTCTGTTAGTAAATCGATCAACAAGGTAGCAAGACCTGTTTTTTGGAGAATTTGAGCAACATACTTGTTTCTAGGACTATGCCTGCTACTTCCACTACCGTGGGCAAACAACACAATTCCTTCAGCATTCTTTGGAATAGTCAGGTCTCCATGGAGTTTAACAGAATCAGTTGAAACTAATACGGAACGTACTTCGGTATAATGTCCCTGTCTTTTACTTGTGTTAGCGAATCCCACAATTCCATCAAGTACCATGGAATGACTTGCTTTATTACAACACATACATTTTATTTTCATACAGTCCCTTACCATGTCATGATTGCATTTTTGACATGTGCATACTGTATCACGTGAGAACTGTTCGGATTTATCGTTTTTTGATTTAGATGATTTATTCATAACAAAAAGTGTGTAGAGTTATTCTACCTTTACTGTCACTGGTATTTCCACCTTGATTGTAATGGTATAGATGATATCATTCCGATTCCATTGAGAAACATCAGTCTGTCATATATTATGCTAGTAGCGGTAAGTATTGTTATCCCTATTGGTCTTTTTCCCACATTTCTTGTAAGTGAATTTGATTTATTAGAACCCAAGGCAAAATATCAATGTTGAAAATCAGATCGGATGAATGTCCAATCAATTGACATGTTGCTAATTAAACCCCATAATAGTACTATTAACCAGAAATAACAATATATAGAAATAACAATCTAAGAATAGATTCAAATCCTTTCTATTAATCACAATAATCCAGATTTCCTTTACAACTAACCTAATTTCTTGTGTAAATCAAAGACTGCCACTCTCATCTTTTTACTAGTACCTAGACCTATTCTTTTCTCTATTTCATCAAATTGTGTTATTGCCTCTTCATGATCCTTATCTGTAAATAACTTGGTCTCTTTTGCATCAAACACCTGATCTTCTTTTTCAATATGTTCGGAAAGAAAAGCAGCATATGCACGCAGATTTCTTGCCAGCGATTCATTTGGTTTGTGCTCTCCCATCCAGTTTTCTGAGTCATTTCGTATGTTATGTACAAGATTTCTACCTAATTTGTGATCATTTAACAAAGTTTTGATTGACTCATCAAGGTTCTTAGTCTTGGACTGTAACTTTGGAATTATTACCTCTTCCTCTTTAGCATGGTGACATTTGTCTATCCATTCTATGAGTTTGTTAATGTTGTTTAGATCTGAAGGGTTGACTTTATCCCCTGTTTCTATTTTACTTGAAGTTTTGTTGATGATATTTACCAGCATCTTTATTGCTTGGTGTTCTTCCTTTGGATACGCGAAACTATCATGTGTTTCCACTTTCATGATTTGTAATGTTATTCCGCTATTAAATATGAAATGTAGTTATCAAAATTGGAAATTCATATCTTTTTTAATAAGAAAACTATGATCAAATAATATCTGCATACCAGATTGGATTTGATGAAGATCTAAGAATAATTATGGATGTTTTGAAATTTTCCTATACTTATCCAGTTGAGAGCATTAGCCAAGACATAGAAATAGATTATGTTCTTTTTCTAATTTTGAAATCAATTTATGTAACTTGTTATGGAATGAAGAAAAAGATTCAAAAGCCTGAAGATAAAAGAAATATTATACCAAGAAATGAAAAATCTAGCGAATTAGCAGAAGGAAAGTGTCATTATCCAAAGTGCAATAGTGTGAATTTGCTTACTATCGGAGATGTAGATTTCACTCTACTGTTTAGACTATGATTATGCGAAGGAGTGAGAGTCGATGAGTGTAAAGAAAATATGTAAAAGATGTAAAACAGAGTTTGATGAAGATAATGGCTACCCCGTTTGTAATTATTGTCTAAAAATGCTTGACAATTATGAATAGAATCAAACTATTTAATTTTTATTTGAAATTTGTTTTGTTACAACTACAGTGTATTTGAGTATGATGATAATTTCATAAAACTATTCATGTGTAATAATTACCAAGGAATTTTTATACAAAGTCTTTGTGTGTCACACATGCTTCAAAATAGTTTAGGAATATTCTTATCTAAATGCGGGTTTTTTATTTTATGACTGAATACGAAGGGCTTAGAACAGCTGACATAATTGTTGAAGGTTTACTTCGATGGGGAGTAGAGGTAATTTTTGGATTACCTGGAGATGGGATCAATGGAGTAATTGAAGCATTAAGACGTCGTCAAAATAAGATTAAATTCATTCTAGTAAAACATGAAGAGTCAGCTGCTTTTATGGCATGTGCATATGCCAAATATACATGCAAGATCGGAGTCTGTGTATCTACATCAGGACCTGGTGCTACTAATCTACTAACTGGATTATATGATGCAAAGGCAGACAGTGCTCCAGTACTTGCCATCACTGGAAACACATACTCGGACATGATGGGTTCGAAATATCAACAAGATATCAATCTTTTGCAATTATTTTCAGACGTTGCAGTTTACAACAATATGATCAATGGTCCAGAACACGCAGAGTCAATCATAGATATTGCATGTCGAAATGCACTTGCATTAAGGGGAGTAAGTCACCTGACTATTCCGATAGACATACAGGAAAGAAAACTCAAAGGGCAATATACTAGGCATAATGTGGGAGGTCATACCGCACATGCTCTATCCTTAACTTCTGCAAGAATTCCAGATCAAAAGTTGATTGAAAATGCAGCTGAGATTCTCAATTCAGGTAACAGAATAGTTTTGTTGGTAGGTCAAGGAGCTCTTGACGCAGGCGATGAGGTTATTTCTATTGCAAAGAAACTTTCAGCACCAGTAGTCAAAGCACTTCTTGGTAAGGCAGTCATACCTGATAATGATCCGTATAATCTAGGAGGTCTTGGATTGCTCGGGACGGAACCAGCAAGTGATGCAATGACTGAAGCAGATACCTTGTTAATGATTGGAACATCTTTTCCGTATATTGAATATCTCCCAAAACCAGGAAACGCAAGAGGAATTCAGATTGACTTATTTCCTGAAAAAATTGGATTGAGGTATCCTGTAGAAGTTGGCCTTGTTGGTGATGCAAAACTTACTCTTGACAAGTTATTGCCGTTATTACGTCAAAAGGATGACAAGTTTCTAAGATCTAAACAAAAATCCATGAGGAAATGGAATAGTCTTATGCATTCTTCAGATCCTTTGGCAAAACCAATCAAACCGCAGCTAATTGCAGTTGCAGTCTCGGATGAACTTAAAGAAAATGCAATAATCTCTGTAGATAGCGGAACTAATACTATCTGGGCAGCACGTTATATCAATATCAGGAAAGGCATGAAGTTTTCACTTTCCGGAACTCTTGCCTCTATGGCATGCGGATTACCTTATGCCATAGCAGCCCAAATTGCATTTCCTGACAGACAATCCATAGCTTTTGTGGGGGATGGCGGGTTTGCAATGCTGATGGGGGAATTTGCTACAGCCGTGAAATATGATCTTCCAATAAAAGTTATCATCATAAAAAATGACATTCTTGGGATGATTAGATGGGAACAGATGGCATTTCTTGGAAATCCTGAATATGGGGTAGAATTTTCTCCAATTGATTTTGTCAAGTTTGCAGAAGCATGTGGCGGAAAAGGATATTCAATCAGGGATCCTCATGAAATTAAAAAAGTCATGCATAAAGCAATGTCACAAGATGTGCCAACTATCATAGAAGCTTATGTAGATCCCTTTGAACCGCCAATGCCGCCAAAAGTAGATGTTAAATTCGTGAGCAGGATGGCAGAATCTTTTGTAAAAGGGGAACCATATGCAAAGAGAATAGGTTTGACAATTTTTAGAAATCAGATACATGAAACATTAAGAAAGATTCACTCTGATACACAAAAAGACAATTAGGATGACCTAAAATTCTAAGTATTTGAACAAGAAAAACTATCCGGTCCTGATTTCACATATTCCATGATGTTGAGAAATATCTGAATAAAAACTGACAATTTTTCACAGCTCAATAATGTCCAATAGAATTATAGAGAAATGATTTTAGGTTTGAATACTAATCTTTATCAGTATGAAAAAAATCTTGTTAATTGCAGATATGGCAATTTCGTTTTTAATTTTGGAGAGATCTAATTTTGGCTAAAAAGAAAAATGATCTTGTAAAAGGTGTAAAAAAGATCAAAAAGAAACCAGCAAAAGCGGATGATAAAAAGAAACCAGCAAAAAAAGAAGTACCTTCTAAAGAAAAGAAACCAGCAAAAAAAGTATTATCTAAAGAAAAGAAACTAACTAAAAAAGAATTAGAAGAAATTAAAAAAGAAGCTGAAAAAACATTAGAAGAAGAGTTAGAAGAACAACTAACAGATCAAGAGATTGAAAATTTCCAAATTGAAAAAGTTGACATGGAAAGACTCACAAACAAAATCTGCGATGTTTTATCTGAACGTGAATCTGATGGAATGTTTCAAAGTGATCTGTGGAAAAAACTTAAACTTACAAGTAGGGATGGTTCTCGACTTGCATTAAAATTAGAACGAATGGGAACTATTTACCGAGAAAAAATTCTAGATAAAGGCAGATGGACATACAAACTAATTCTCAAAAAAACTCCAATCAGTGTCCAGTCAATCGAGAATGCACCGTGTCTTGTATGCCCAGTAGAGCAAAAATGCTCGTTAGATGGAGAAATTAGTCCACTAACATGTCAATACATTGAGGCTTGGGTTAGAAATACAAATACGTCTTTTCTTTCGACATCAATGGTGCCTATAAAAAACATCTCAATTCACATCAATTATCCAAAGAACTTCAAAGGGAATACGAAATAATAACATATCATATTAGAGTTTTAGAAGAAATTGATAGAAATATTACAATATAAGAAACTCTGACATCTTTTAATTGTCACTTGAACCTGTTTATGATTCAGAATACTTGGTAATTAATATAAAACAAAACAACTGAGATCAAATGTGGCAAAATTTACCAAAGAGCAGATCGATAAACTAAATTCTACACTCAAAACTGCTGAGGATGCATTACAATGGGCTTCTGATAATCTTCATCCACGAGTTGCTAAAGCATCAAGTTTTGGTGCAGAAGACGTAGTAATTATGGATATGATGATAAAGATTAACCCAAAATTTCGATTCTTCTCTCTTGATACAGGACGACTACCTCAAGAAACATATGACATCATGGATATTATTCGAAAACGTTACAATATCACAATTGAGGTTTTGTTTCCTGATACTAAAGAAGTTGAAGATATGGTCAGAGAAAAAGGAATGAATCTTTTCTATGAGAGTGTGGAAAATAGAAAATTGTGTTGTGAAATCCGTAAAGTTCATCCACTAAATAAATATCTAAAAACACTTGATGGATGGATTACCGGACTAAGAAAAGATCAGACTGAAGTAAGAAAAGATGCCAAAATAATAGAGATTGATGAATTACATGGAGGAATTATCAAGATTAATCCTATCGTTAATTGGACTTGGGATGAGGTATGGAGATATATCAAGAAAAATAATCTCCCGTACAATAGTCTTCTTGACAAGGGCTATTCAAGTATTGGATGTGAACCATGTACCAGAGCAATCAAACCTGGAGAAGACTTGAAAGCGGGACGTTGGTGGTGGGAACAAGGAGAGCACAAAGAGTGTGGCCTTCATATGAGATCTTTTTCCTTACCTTTCTAGTTAAAGGAGGATTCGTATCATCCCATGTTTTTCTGATAGAAATAATAGTACAGAATTTCATTTTATTGGAGAGCAAGACAGTTTTTTACGAAATAACAGGCTTGAATTTTTTCATAAATACAATCAACCCACAACTTGCAATTATTGTAGTTATTCCACTATACCACAATGCCATATCAAGACTAAACGAATCCCACAAAAATCCAAACATAATATTGCTTGCAAAAAACGCAACACCTGAAACCAAATTGTAAATTCCAAATGCAGTTCCCCTTAATTCAGAGCCGACAAACCTTGGAATTATTGCACGCTGTACTGTCTCAGAGATTCCAAGGTATAATCCAAAGACTGCTGCGATGACATATGCTGTATTTGTATCATGTGAATAACTCATAAAAAACAAAGAAAGTCCAAAAATCCCATATGAGATCAAAATGACTATTTCCTTTCGAATTTTATCTGAAAGCACACCCATTGGAAACCCAATTGCAGCGTATGCCACATTTATTACCAGATAAACTATAGGAATGAAGTTTTTTTCTACACCAAGATCTGATGAGCGCAACAAGACAAATGAAAAATTAAACGCACCTGCACCAAATATTGCACTTACCACAAGAAAAAACACAAAGGGCTTGTTGTTTTTGAGTGTTTTTTCAAAAAGAGAAAAGATTTTGACAGTATTATTTGTCTTGTGATTGATCTTTTCTTTTACAAACAATATCAATATCAAAACTGCTATTCCGCCAGGTATTAGCGAGAAAAGAAAGATGGTTCTAATATCTACTACTTGAAGCAAGAGAAATGCCGCTAGAGGGCCAGCTATTGCGCCAAGCTGATCCAGTGTCCGATGTAATCCAAATGCCTTTCCATGTTTAGAGTCGGGTACTGATTCAGAAATTAATGCATCACGTGGAGCAGTTCGTATCCCTTTTCCTACCCTGTCTGTAGTTCTTATTAAAAACGTATCAAGCCAATTATTTGCAAATGAAAAAAATGGTTTGCTTATTGTAGATAGTGAATAACCCCAAACTACGAGAATTTTTCTTTTGCCTATTTTATCAGATATGGTGCCAGATACCATTCGAAATGCATAGCTTGACAGCTCGGCTGAACCATCAAGTATTCCAAGAAATGTTCTTGAGAGACCAAGCGTACTTGTGACAAAGTATGGTAAAATTCCAAGTATCATCTCTGATGAAAAATCTGTAAAAAAACTAACAAGACCTAATGTCTTGATATTTTTCATTCCTTCTTTTTCATCAGTATTATTCACCATATCTTAGATAGATTTGGAAAGACTAAACTTTTTCTAATCTCAAAGGTAAAACTAGTTCCCATCACCATAATTAAAGGAGGATTTAGTGCAAAATCTTATTTTTATTGCAGAAGAGTAAAAGTCTATTTTTTCATGACTGTGTAGAAACCATCAATTTTTGACCATATTGTAGATCACATAATATCATCAGATCCATTTGATATCACTATTCCATCATTCCATGAAACCATCAAGATACACCATGGTGGTGTAGTGTGGAATCTTTGACAAACCCAAACATTTGCAGATACCAAAACATTCTTCAAGAAAAGATGTGAACATTCGGTAACTCTTAGACTCGTACTGACGCAGTGTAAGAAGTATCATGTGCTGCCATACGGTATACACGTGATTGAAAGTCTTGTGCAGGTATGGCGGTACTTTTGCTCTTTTAATTATCTGCATCATGCTACGAATCATCATACAGAAGGCAGCTGCCCGACTAGATACGGTAGTACTACAGAAAATCTTGGAATCATTTGTGATTCATGTCAGAATCAAAAATGTATTTGCAGGAATCGATGCGACAGGATTTGGTCACGGACAGTCATCATATTGTTATACAAAACGTGCCAAACTACGAAGGAAGTTTGTCAAACTCTCAATTTGTGCAGACATGAAAAAACAGATAATATGCACTGTAAAAATACGGCATCGTCAGAGACACGATGGAATAGATTTTGAGCCATTACTGAAAAAGACAAACAGCATTTTACCAATAGATACTATTGTGGCAGACAAGGGATATGATTCAGAAAAGAACCATGTTGCAGCTAGTAATCTGGGAATTACAAGCATAATACCACCAAGATACGCTGACGTCCCAGTGTACAAGACTCGAGGCCACTACAGAAAGATGCTCAAAAGGAAAGGATATGACCATAAATCATACCATCAGAGAAACAAGACAGAGACGATATTTTCTGTCATAAAGAGAATGTTTGGAGATAATGTAACATCCAGAAAGATATCAACGCAGAACAGAGAACTGATGTATCGAGTGATTACGTATAATGTTTACAGAATTACAAGGGATTGTTTGCTAATTTTGTATGATTTCTACACAGCCTTTTTTCATAGATAGTCTTAATACTTCATTAATCATTCTTGAAAAACTGACTGACTTTTCTGACTTTTTTATCCTCTCTGATTGCAGTTTTCTTACCTTTACCATGATGTCATCATCAATTATTATTGTAACTCGTTTTCCCATGATTCTATTGCATCATTTAAGATATTAAAATGGTCGGAAGTTTTTATCCCAAAAAACGTCCGTTTTGGAACATCATAATAATCTCCAGTCTACTTTTAATGTTTGAATACCAATAATATGCATGTCCCTATTTTTATCAAAGAAAAAATTTGACGAGAATCTTATGTTTTGGAGTATGTTTGTTTGCAATAATTAAACTAAAAATATGATCAGATTTCACATGTAACTTCACTTTTCTTTCCACCATTGCATAGTAATGTTATGACATCAATATGACAATCTGAGATACATAGATAATCCGTTGTAATCACTGGAGCCATCAAATTTTCAGGAGCAGGCGAATAATGTCAATAATCTTATCCGTCAACTGTCTATATTCCTGAACTAAAAATACCGTTGATAAATTAAGTGTCAGTATAAATTCGCCGAAGCATAGTAAAGATCAAAAATCTTGCTATACACAACAACAATATTGTATTCGTCTGTATTAATGGAAGAAATTTGGTAATTTTGATCTCCTCTGTTTGCCTTTAATTTTCCCAAATCATATCCAGAATCGACATCTCCGGCTTTTGTAAGGTATACGTGTAACCCAATTCCATTTGTTACAAAAAAGTCCTCCAACCTCAAATACTCTAGTTTGCCCGTAGAAACAATCATGGCCTTTCCATCGGCCTCATTTCCTTTTAGCCCGTGAATCTTGGCTGCTCTGATAAACTTCATGTCATCGGGGGATTCCAGATTTTTTGTAATCAAGCTCATGTCTTCGTTTATTTCAGAACCAAAGTTTCTTGCCTTCTTAATTATTATCTCCCTTGTTCCAGATGACATCTGTTTTACCAGCACATCTTGTTCCTCTTCTTTCATATCAACAAATTTTGCATAATTGAGACCTTTCTGTAGTTGATCAAGCTGTAAAGTTACTTCATCAGTAGATTGAGCTGGAGTATATTCTGAAACTATTACATAGTACGCACCCAATGCTGCACTTCCTAAGACAACCCCAATAGTCACAACTTTTAACATGTTTCCCACCTTGTATGGTGTTTCTCTCACTGTCTTGTCTATTGTCATTGCACAAAAGATTCCCATAATAATTCCAAAAACTATGTGAATTTCTAGCGCACCCCAAATTATCAAATTCATGTTTTTTACCAGCGTTGCAGATTCGATATTGGATAATGTTGCAATAACCCCAAACTCATCATGCATCCCTGCTTTCAGAGAAGGCTGTACAATCAAGAGTGTGATGGGAATAAAAAATACTAAATACACAACAATGGCTGAAACTCCTCCTGCGAGTGCCCCTTTTTTATAGGAAGTCAGTTCAAGTTTTGGGTGCAGTCCCGAACAATAACAAAAAATTATCCCAATCAATGCTGCAGTTAACATGTGAGATATCATGCCAAAAAGGGTAGCAGATATTCCATCAAGACCTAGAGGTAAACCAACTACTTTGTAAAAGATTCCAGGTACTATGCCCAACTGAGAATCAATTGCAAATACACTAGAGAGTACGGCAAAACCACCTGCCAAACCCCCTACCACTCCAATCTTGATTCTAGTTGTTGATACTGTTTTACTCTGGTATGTTTGATATCCTTTTATGTTTTTAGTTGCGCATATTTTGTCATAAAGCCATGACTTTTGATGCAAGATTATGCCCCCTCTTTGAGTGATTCTTTCCAATATGATCTTTTTACAGGTATTGGTAACAAATCATCACCCTTTGGAAAGGGATCTGCACAATCACCACACTTGGGACAAATAATTTCTGCATCGTATGCTACTTCACCAACCCATTTTCCACATTTGTAACAATTGATCAGTTTTGTATCATAAATGTTCAATCTATGCCGTAACCCCCAATTTTTCTTTTTTCAAAACAATGTGTTTTATCAAAACTGCCACTAGCGATGCTTCTATGATTTTGGTAACTATTCCTGTTATGTCTATTCCTTCTGGTGCAACAAACGGTTCTGTAATTCCTTCAATTCTTGTTATTGCATACAAAATAATATTTCCAATCAGAATTACTATTGTGATTTTTGTCAGCCTTTTTGATACAAAGTACAACACTCCAAACATTACCTGATAAGTGCCGATTACAAAAAAGAAAATGCCGTGCTCTGTTCCTACTTGGGTATAGTGAGTTGGACCTAATAAAATATGTATTATACCCGCACTAAAAGAAAACAACAAGACTAGATATGATTCAAGTCGTTTTCCAGTAGGAATTATTTTACTTACAATTAATAGAGATGTGATTAAACTTGCAACTCCAACAAGTGTGGCAATAGTTGAAGTTTTCGAATCATGAATATGTTCATCATGACTATGATGTTCTTCTGTTGCAAATGCTTCATCCATAAAATATGGCGATATAACTAAAACTAGAGTTAATGTGATTGTCGATATTGATGCTTTCATATCGTTAAATATGGCAATTATAAATTTAAGACTATCTCATTTTAATCAAAAATTTATACAGTTTATATGGATTTTATATTATAACTGTTTATTAATCAGTAAAAACACTAAAAAATCATTATGCCGTATTTTACCTGATGACTACACAAAATGATGATTATGATTGCTGTTACTGTACTCTAGTAAATCTGCTAAAATTCATTGGCAGGCATTGTAAACATTTTCATAACATTACACATGAGAGCGACACTAGAATAATGTGGACTGATAATGAAGACAATTATCACTTTGAGTCATATGAGAAAATCAAGAAAGATTACAGATGAACATGCCTAAAATAAGATGATAGGCATCTTTTAATATTTTTAAATTAAGTTCACTTGTTGCATTGGTTAATTCTTATAAATTTACAGTTATTTGCAGGCTCAAAAGAAAAATGGCAGGAATGGGTTACAAAAGCAAATCTCCTTGAAGCTTCGTTTTATGTAGGGGATACATCAAACCTTGATGTAAAACAGCTTTTTAGTGCTGCTGCCGAATTATCGCATAAACCATTAGACCAATTCCTCAGAGAGTTTGGCAGGTTTATTGCACCAAACCTGATTTCACAATTTAGCAAGTATATCGATAAAAAGTGGGATCTCTTTGATTTTCTAGAACATACTGAAGAATACATTCACAAGGAAGTCCGAAATCAAATTCCTGGTACTAATCCGCCAATATTACATTCAATGCGCCTTGATAAGGACAAAGTCTCAATTCATTATATTTCACATCTTAAAATATGTGCATTTGCAGAGGGCATAATTGAAAAAGCTGCAGATGTATATGATGAAAAAATTACCATCAGTCAACCAAAATGCATGCTCAAAGGAGATCACGAGTGTGAGATACTAGTTACTAGAAACATTAGCGAAGTTTCATAAATTATATTAAAATTTAGATGATATTGAGAATGTATGGTTTTTCTATTTGGCGGCAGATTTAAGCGTGATTTTTGATTGGGGTCAATAAATCATAATAGAGTTTACTTTCCTATTTTTTATAAAATTCTAGTACCTAAACAAAACAGAATTAATCACATAATTATCTGATTTTTTAATCTTCAACACGATTATTCTCAGTAATGATACCTGCAACTCTACTTTATCTAGCATGGCATTTTTTATAAAATTGGAGGTGGCAAGATGGTTGTAAAAGTAATTGAATTGATAGGTTCTTCTCCTATGAGTTGGGAAGAAGCTACCAAAACGGCTATAACTAAAGCAGGAGAGAGTCTTAAGAATATTCATTCTGTGGATGTTTTAGGATTCAAAGCAGTAGTCGAAAATGGAAAAATAAAGGAATATAGAACAAACGTAAAGATAGCTTTTGTTATAGAATAAAAAATACTTTTTACCTTTTTTCTATGTTACAAAATCGTTTCAAAAAACTGCTTGTTCCACTAGATGGTTCTCTTAATTCTATTAGAGGGCTAAACGAGGCAATATCTCTTGCACGCCAATGCAATTCAAAAATTTTTGGAGTACATATTGTACCAATATATCCAATGAATTTATTGGGCGTATATGATGTCTATTCATTACATCTAAGAAAAAATGGAGAGCATTACATTAATCGCGCAAAAACAAGTGCAGCAAGAAATGGAATAGACTTTCAAGGAAAGATTATTCGTGGCAATGAAACTGTTCGGTTAATTGATGAATACGCCAAATCATTAAAATCTGATTTAATAGTTATTGGCTCCAGAGGAAGTGGTGCTCCAAAGGAAAAATTTCTTGGAAGTGTTTCTCTGGGATTACTATCTACTTCAAAAATACCCATTTTGGTTGTAAAATAAGATTATTTAATCACTGATAATAAAGATATGAATCTGATCTTTGATTCTCAAAACTGAATTTCAAAGTCTGTATTTTTAGGCAGTTAAGTTGATTCCAAACATAGTGAAATAAGTTATGCTTGCCTACATTTTGTTAAATTGTATACCTTCACAAGAAAAAAATATTATCGAAGATCTAAACAAAATTCCTGAAGTAGTTGAGTGTAATGTCATAATGGGAAAATATGACATAATTGTAAAAATTACAGGTAACCTCCCAGGTGATATGGATTTGGCAGTAAGCAAAATAAGATCAATTAAGGGAGTGACCAGTAGCTATACCATGACTGCAGTTTACGGTCAGGGCGGTTCAATTGACAAGAAATAAGATGCAGATTCACGATTAAACTGTTGAATATGGATTCTATCCCAATACCTGATGAACATAAAAGGCTAGTGAGAAAACTGATGGAGCACTTTGAATCTATGGGATTAATTGTAACTTGTGCATGTTCAGGATATGTAGATTGTGAAAAAGTAAAAATCTTTGAGCCAGATGTGAGAGCGCAAGATATCAACCGTGAACTAGATTACATAGGTGAGGCAAAAACATGCGGCAATATCAACAACCAGTACACCAAACAACAGTTTCAAGAATTTGCAAACAGAGTAATGACTAGGGGGAAATCCATAGGAAAAGATGTTCCGTTTTACATTATAATCTCCAAAGGATGCGAATCTGAACTTCGTCAGGTATTGGTAGAACTAGGACTAGAAGATAGGAAAAACATTCACGTGATTGATTTTATTTGATAATGGTTTATTCCTGTATCTTAAAATGACCACTATGTTTTTATCAAGATTTACTAATGTAACATCTTATGATTCAAAAGCACGATGAAAATGAGATTTTAGAACAAAAATGCAAGTTATTATTAAATGAAAACGGAGTTCGTTTTGCTGGAATCTTGAGCAATATGGGAAGACAAATTGCAGGAGGTTACAAAGAAGGGATTGTACCATTAGTTGATCACGAAGATCATAAAATGTGCCTAGAACATGCCTTGGGAATTTTACTGACAAAAGATCTTGATGAATCATTGGGTTCAATTGATTATTTGATAACAAAGAGAAAAAAAGTAATCATGATCACTATTCCTATGCAAAAATATGCTGTTTTGATATCTGCTGAACTTGATGCCAACATAGAAAAAATCATAACAAACGCAACAAAACTTTTGTCCAATTAGACCGGAACTTTTTAAAATTAATTCTATTTTTGGAATTTGTTTCAGTCGAACTTATTGCGGTGTCTATTTTGTAGTAAATCCTACCGACTTGATTTCTAAAGCATGAAATGTTAATGAAATTTTACGGTATGAGATTATTTAATCCACATCCTTTCCACAATGAGGACATTTTTGTTTCATTTGATATTTCTCGCTAATTTCTGTCATATTTTCATTTATCAAAGATAGACATACATCCCAAGGACTAACTACAATGTCTTTATAGTAAACATAAGGATGGTCCATTTCATACATAAGTGAACAAAGTTTGTCTAGAGTTAGATCTTCTTTGATCACCATTGCCTTTTTCAGCCTTATCTGATTTACTGGAATATCAAATAGATTTTCAATGTTGGGTTGGAATTTCAGGGCATTGGAAATTGTTTCAAGAATTAACCTGTCACTGATGAATTGATTTGAATACTCTAACAACAATTTCCTTGTTTTATTTTCAAACATTGAATTGACTATTTTACCAAGTGAGTCATCTGGATGAAAAGTAATAATCTTCTTTTTTGGCATCGATGAGACAGTCATGTTAGTTTTGTATCTTATGCCAACTTCAAGCATCTTTCTTGCAGAAATGGGTGAATAACCGCGAAACTTGTTAGGTATTATGGCAAAAGCTCTTCTGGATACTTTCCATCGTTCTACCAAATCCTTAAGTTTTGTATCCTTATCGACGATTAGAAGATCTTTGAACATTATCTGTTCTATGTTTGTTTTATACTGAAAATCACGAGTTGGGTCTTTTCGTATGCTATCTAACAAATCATATCCCCCTACAATCCCAATCGGTTTGAGGTTGTCATCTCTGACTACAATAGAGTCTATGGTAGATTCCAAATACTGAACACACATCTCTGTGGCAACCCACACTTCTCGTTTTTTATTGAGATAAACACATGGCGTATCAGTTAATCTTTCAGCAAATATCTGTTCTAAAGTTAGATCTGAGAGTTTTGTCACAATCTTAAACTCCTATATTCACGCCACATATCAAAATTAGGTGCTGAATTATTAAAAAGATCTCATTGATTATCAAATATGAGATTTGTCTGAATCCATACAATTTCAAATTCTAAAAAACTACAAACCACTGTTGATACTTGCAATATCAAATATCTTTAATTCTAAAAATAATATCATCACATTATAGAAGATCTAGAAAAAAGATGTCTTGAGTGTTTGTTGATCAAAGTCACTTCCAATCTTGATAATTATTAATAGTTGCTTTATGCAATAAAGCGCAAGTTAATGCATGACTCTAGATTTACCAATAGCAGAAAGAACACTTGGGGAATTACTGCCCGATACACTTACCTATTCACTTTGTATTCATATCGATAAAGGAACAGAAGTATGGGTCGTTGCAGGAATGCTTGTTCAATATTTAGAGTCTGTCACTGATTCTGTAATGGTAAGAGAGGGTGAAAAACCAGTAGGCACAATTGGAGGCAAAGAGATTATGGAAAATCTTTTGAAAACCCCATCTTCAGGTTTGTTTTTTGGAACAAATGTTGAAGACATTATGGAGCCAAATCCAGTAACTGTTACAAAAGACACAAAGTACAAAGATTTAATGAAATACTGGAAAGAAAGAGGCAGAGCATATGCCATAATAGC
>Ga0209431_10000173_pt1 | contig 49545 bp, 72 predicted proteins | sample RifCSP13_3_FD_184021 | JGI IMG/M metagenome (GOLD analysis project Ga0209431, IMG submission 184021) | Soil microbial communities from Rifle, Colorado - Rifle CSP2_sed 13_3 (SPAdes) (version 2) | ecosystem: Environmental > Terrestrial > Deep subsurface > Rock core/Sediment | place: Rifle... | reverse complement strand
TAGCCATGATACTCTCCCCGCCGCTAGGCGATACCTACCCACGCCCCGCTTCTGCGGATATACAGGTTGTCAGTAGTGCTTACCCCGTCGGTACGCCGGTAGGTTGAGCCGTTCGGACGCGCAGCACTTGGTGCACCCGCTCCTGTCTCATGTGACGGCCACGCGCGGGCTGTGCGGTTGTTGTCGCGGATGGAGTTCGCGCCGAGCATGAGCAACGGTGTTGCCCCGGTCAGCTTGGTCAGGTCATAGAGATAGACATTGTTGGCAACGTAGTTGTAGTCGGATGTACCGGATTCGTGGTGGCCACGAATAGTGATGTTCGTGCCCCATGCAGGCGTGACCACTTGCCTGTTGCTCTCAATCACACAGTCGATGGAATCCACCATACGCACACCGTCAATGACTGTTGCCGACGCCGCGTCCACTTCCCACTTGATAAGGTTCTCGCGGACAATGGCATGGTCCTGGTAGTTCAGGTGGATACCGTAGGAGTTGGTGGCGTTGATATAGGTGATGGTGTTACCGCTCACCTCGTTGTGCGTGCCACGAACTGTTGCCGACGCCGTTAGGGAGATGATCCCGAAGTTGGCGACAACCGGCACCTTGACGATGTTGCCCCGGATGATATTGCCGGACATCTCTGTTGCCAGGCTGGACGGGCCAACGGAAATACCCCGCCCCGCGCCACCCGAACAGATGATCGTATTGCCTTCAACAATGTTGTTATTGATCGGGCCGGAAGTCGTCAGGCGTGTAATCGAGATAACCGTGCCGCTCGCCAGTGACACACCCTTGATGGTGTTATGGGAAACGACACAGCCGTTGGCGTTGCGCAGGCTGATACCAGTCACGTCATGCAGCGCATCCGTGGTATCGGTGTACATCGTATTGCCGTCAACCACATGGAAGTCTCCGGTGGCGGCGACCGGAACACGGCAGCGCGAGAAGTTATTGCCACTGATGAGGGTGCCGAGAGCGTTGCTGAGATAGATGCCATGATCCCGGCAACGCTCAAAGGTATTGCCACTGATCGTGATGCCGAGCGACACCGTGCCAGTACCGAAGTTGCCCTCGATAAAACCCTGCACACACGATCTGATCAGATTGCCAGTGACAACGACGTTGCCATTCGGCTCAGTCGCAGGTGGGTCGTAGCAGATAGCGAAGTGCCCGGTTTCCGTGCCGGTGTAGTACGACTGCGGGATATTGCCATTGATGCGGCAGCCAAGCACCTGCGCGTCGTTCACATCGCGGATGCCGATGCAAACCTTGGGGACATTGATAAACCGCACACCGTCCGCCGTGAATCCATCGCCCTTCACATGCACAACGGCATACGTCCAGGCGGTATTGACCGCGTTCCACGCTGCCGGGCATTGAATCCTGCCGGGGCCGCTGATTGTGACATTGGCTCCCGTGACAACAATGCCGTCAGTGAATGATGTGGTCTTGTTCAGCACCGCGCCCGCCATCAGAACGATATGCGTATCCGCGTCGGGGATGTTGAGCGTTGTGAAGTCGTAGGTATGGGGAGGGAATACAATCGTCTGGCCAGGGTTGGCGGTGATAATGGCTTGCAGCGCCGCCGTGGTATCGCCACTGGCAGGCACGCTGAAGCGGGGATGCAGCACGTTTACCGTGGCCTCGCCCATCCATGCGGGGACGCCACCAATACCGAGCGTCATATACTCGCCCGCTGCCCCCGTAGTGCCGGGGTCAACGCGGGAGAGCGCCGTTTGTTGTTCTGCACTAATCGGCTTGTCTACGTCGGCAGTGTTATCAACATTGCCAAGCCCGATAGATTCCTTGGTAATGGGGTCACTGCCAACGCGACTAGCCATTACCTGTTATCCGCCCACATCTGGACGTACTGCTGCCACTTGGTATGGTTACGGGTGCGGAAGCCACTCTCATCGTGGGTGAACCACTCGCCAGTCTTGGGCTCCTCATACACATGCGGGGCAGCGGCAAGGACCTTGTTCGCGGTATCACGATCCGTAATCAGGCGACCATTGGTGAACTGCGCCGTATCGCCAGACCAACGCTTGCCACTATCGTCCGTCAGGAACACCTTCTCCTCGGTGTGTTTGATATTCACCAGCAGAATCAGGTCGTCCACCGCATCTACATCAGGTGCGTTCTCAACGTCTACATGCTCGATTACCGGGGAAGGATCACCGGCATCGCTGAACCGATCAGGGGCACCCTTGTAGATGTCCTCCAACTCTGCCTCAGCAAGACTGGCAAGGTCCATGTTTTCAACAGACGTGAGGGTGGTTGTGCTTGCGTTTCGTCCCATGTTCGCTCCTTACAAAGAAGGGGCAGTGGCAGAACCACCACCCCTTTCCATAGATGCCTATACGTCCGCCGCAGCGTCCACGCGGGCATCAATCACGTCGCGGTCAGCCTGGTTCGCGGCAACCGCCTTATCGAGGGTCACGGTCCGGGTGCCGTGCTCTGTGGTGCTGGACCATGCCACTTCTGCGAAAGAAGTGTCGAGGTTACCGGCGCTATACACGACGGCTTCCTTGGTTTCGCGCCCACCGATCAGTTCTTTACTCAGTACAGCCATGATGGTACTCCTATGCTACGAAGCTATGCGCTACGGTGTGCCCCATGCCGGATATGCACTCAGGGTCGTGTTGAAGTTGTTGATGAGCGCATAGCCCGGAACTGCACCTGGTCGGAAGGTGTAGGTGCCGGAAACGCCGCGCCACTTGTAGTTACCCTTGGTCGGTACGTCCTTCTCGTGCCAATCCTCACCGACAAATGGTGCGTACTCCATCTCGCTCGGGTCGAACAGGATGATAAGGCCGTCCGGGATACCGTACTCAGACTCAAACTCCAGTCGCCCGAAGTCAGTCTCCACGGTGTTCCAGCGCAGGTCAACATTGGTGCCATCGGTGCCACGATTGTAGTCCGATGGGTACTTCAGCCGATTGAAGATTTGCTTGGTGCGGTGGCTCATCAACATCTTGGCCCCGCGATTGTCACCAATCGACTCGTCAAGCGTAATCAGCGCCTCATTGATAACGTCGATGCTCAGCAGGACGGCAGCGCCACCCACGTTGAACACGTTACCGGAGAGTTCCGCGAACTGGATCAAGCCACCAGTCATGGCCGGAATCGGGTTGCTCGGGTCAGGAGTACCCTCTTGGCGGCGACCATTGATGAACGCCTGTTCAAGGTCCATCTTCAACTCTTTACCGAGCTTCACCATGTCCTTCGCAAGAAGGCCACCCTGCGGGAACTCAATGCTTGGTTCCTGATCAGCCTGGTTCGAGATGGTCAGATGCTTGCTGAACTCCTGATAGAAGTTGTGGAACATCCGGCCACGGGAGACAGGCGCGAGGGGGTAATCGGAGAGTTGTGGCATTGCGATACCGATAATGCGGATCGTGTCATTGGCAGCGAAGCCAATGGCAGTGGTGCCAGCCTGCGCCCGTTTCACGGACAGGGAGCCGGTAGCCGGATCAGCGTTGACCCACATAATCTCGGTTGCTCCACTGGCAGCGGCGGTCACCTGGAGTACGTGGCCCTGCTGAAATCGGACACCATGCCCGGCAGGAAGATTCACGGTGGTATCGGCGGCAAGAACCGCAGACCCAACCTTGGAGCCACGAGGGGTTACCCCGTGCATACCCGTTCGTTCCTTGCGCTGGTTACCGGCCTTGCCCTTTTTCATGGAGTTCAGGATTTTGGTATCCTGTCGCTCAATCGCGTCCATGAACGGGCCAATGCCCAGGCCATTGCCGGAGAACTGGTCAGACGTACCACCATCAAACGTGGTGGGGTAGGACGTTTGTGCCGCCCTCAGTGTGGTTACAGCCATGTCGTTATCCTCTGTAGGTGCCCGACTTCAACTGCGCGTAGACATACGCGGCCTTTTCATCAGGGTTTGTTGGAAGCGCCACGTTGCCTGTCGGCCCGTTTACCCCACCCACGAGCCCGACGCCAGTACCTTGCAGCTGCTGCGCCTGTTGGGATCGAGAAAGTTGGTCAATTTGCTGTTGGAGTGTGGAATACTGTTGCTTCTGCGCTTTGAGGTAGGGAGCCATACGCGCTGCATCATCCGGGTTTTCGAGCCCGAGAAGTGTTTGACGATCCTCATCGGAAAGCCCATGCGACTTCACAAGGTTGTCGATGTACAACGGACGGGCAAGCGTACGTTTTGTTTGCTCCAGTTGATTTCGATACTGGTTAGCATCCTCATCTCGCAGTTTCCGCATTTCCTCTGCGATGTACTTCCGGGCGTCGTCGCTCGGCATCGTATCGGCGCGGTTAAGAATCTCTTGCTCTCGGCTTTGAATCTGCGCCTGACGCTGTTGCTGCTCCTGTTGAGCGGCCTGCTGCTCTGCCCACATTCGGACGTTCTGCAACGTGGCCTGCATTTGCGCGTTCTCTTGTTCAATGCGCTGCTTCTCTGCTTCAAGCGCTTGCGCTCTGGCAGCGTAATCAACGGGCTCTTCCTGAATCGGCTCGGCTGCGGCACCAGGCGCATATCCCTGACCACCCTGGTTTACCTCGTTGTAAACAGGCTGCGGGCTATCGGCTGACGCGGGAACCGGGGCGTTGGGATTCTGCTCGTACTGGTTACGTTCCATCTTTCCTCCTTGGCGTTTTCCGCCATATCACTAGAGTACGTTTCATACTGACACTAGAACTGCAACAGAGATAGAAGTTCATTGATACCGCCTGCATACTGAGGTTGAGTCGGTGCGTATGAACTCTCCTTACGTTTGGCCTTCTCCCTATCCTCGGGGGACTGATCGCCGGGCTTCTTCTCTACGTCGGCATCCTGCCCTTCCTTCCACTTCTCATACGCGGGGATACTGGTATCGGTGCCAGGGGTCTGCGCGTCTACCCACTTCATGTAGTCCTTTGCCTTGGCCGAAAGGTATGGCATCTCGTCGCCGTTATCGCGGGCAATCTGCATCGTCGCGTCCCGCATCGGTGGCGTCATGTTCCGCAGGTCGCCGTACTTCGCATTCCATGCCGTCATCTCCTCGTCGTATGCAACCAGGTCCTCTTCAATCGTGGTAGACGATCCGCTACCCCATTCCCCATTGCTATCGCTAGCACCAGCCGGGTTGTAGGGTTGCCCCTGCCCGTTGTTGGTGCTAATCGGGTTGGGGTCGTAGATGGTTGGACGGATACCCATGTACTGCATGTATGCAGTCACGCTGGTCAGGTTCATTTCGACGTCGCCGGGCTCCCCCTCCTCAACATTGGAGAGATACCGTTCAGCGTTGGGGTTGCCCTCGGCAAGGTCGGCCCAATACTCAATCGCTCCACCTTCGTGGTCGGATACCTGCCCGCGCCAATCGACATACGCGGCATATTCAGGGTGCGATTCGCGGTATTCCTTGCGGAGTTCCCGCACGGATTCAACCTTGTCAGTATTGCCGGTTTGTTCAGCCCACGCATCGGCAGCCGTTTTGCGTTCGTCCTCCGTCATGCCGAACAGCACCCAGTCGTCAACAGCCACCCCGTCGATCACCACCGGCTCCTTCAAGCCGCCGTACTGGATACCGTTGTAGGTACTGTACGCATCGCGTTCATCCGGCTTGCCAAGCGATGTGTATTCCTTTTGCTGCAAGGCAAGCGTCCGCGCTTCCGGGTCAGACGTTTGCGCGATAGCCCGCTGGTTCATGGCTTCCTCGCGCTCACTGCTTCCCGGCTCTGCGCTGTTGATGATGTAGCGGGTTTCATCCCCACGCTCCTGCCGCACCTTCGGGTACAGCGGGGCCGTAATCGGGAAGAACCGTAGCCCGTGTTCCCACAACTTCATCTCGGAGTAGCGGTTGAAGGCTTCCTTGTACAGCGAACTCTCGGGATCGTCCATTGCCGCCATTGCCTCAACGCCCATCGGGTCAAGGCCGCGTTCCTCAGCCACTTCCATGATGAAGTAGTTGACATCACGTCGGGCATACTGGGTTGAATCCGTCATCTCGATCTTTGGCAACCCGACATAGCCGGAGGTCTTTTCTCGCACCCATGCCAACAGATCGCTATAGCTGTTGCGGGTCGGGGAGCCTACCTCATCGCCCATGTGAGACTTCACGAAGTTCGTGCCGTTGGTGGAAAGGTTGCTCCACTGCCCCAGCATCAGCGGGTCCGGTGCGAAGGTATCCCCCTGAATACCAAGCAGGTTCGCGGCGGAATCAATCAACGGGTTAATCATCAATGGCGACTTGCGCATCAATGTCCCCAGGAATGTCTCGCCCTCGGGGGCAAAGTCCGAACCGTCGTCCAGCGCAAACACGGTTTGCAGGAAGGCATCAGGCCGGATGAAGATGTTGAACCCGAACGGGGTGGACAAGAAGTTGAGGAAGCCGTTGACCGCAGGGCCGAACCGCCCTTCCTCCTCCTGTTCCTTGATTTCAGCCAGCATCTTCACATACGCGTTCATCACGCCCGGATTGCGCATCAATGCCTCTGTGTACAGTGGCGTGGCACGGCTCATCCAGTAGTGGAAGAAGAACACCCGGCGTAGCGCCTTATCCGCGTTGCGCTCATACCCGGAGAAGAACAGTTTGTAGGTCTTGTCACGGGCATCCATATCCATCTTGCGGATCGCGCTCTGCCAGTCACGCGCCATGCGGTCAGCCCACTTCGCATCCACTTCCCCGAATACCTGGCGGATACGATCACTGCCGAAGAAGTCCGGGATCTCATCCCACATGCGGTTGAACTCGCTGGTGGGCAAGGACGATGGCATGGTTTCCATCATGCGGTTGCGCATGTGAATCCGGGCACCGGCATTGTTCTGTTGCAGCATGTGACCATACATCGCCTTGCGGTAGGACAAGTCCCATGCGTTCGCCATATCACGCACCGCGCGGTTGGCAAACACCCCATCGACCCGCTTGCCGATTTGCATGCTGCCAAGGCGCAGGTTGTGGAGCTTCGTTGGCGCACCGACTTCGGTGACCTCATCACGCACGACGTTGAAGATGTCGCCACGCTCGGTGCCGATGTTCCATTCCCGCATCATCCGGTCAGTCCCGTCGAACAGGATCATCCGGGGCTCACCTTCGAGTTCACGGATACCCTTGCGCAACGTCCGCTCAGAGAGTTCACCATCGCCAATACCGCCGAGCATCTTCATCACCCAGTCGTTATTGACACCGCTCATCTGCTGGTACGAAGACTTGTACTCACCAATCGCGCGGGGGATGATTCCGAAGTTCCCGGTAATCATCGCGGTAATCGTGTTACCGATCAACTGCGTCATGATGTAGCGCGGGCCAGACAACACGTTATACAGCGTCATCTCGCGCATGATGCCAAGGTAGTCATCGTAGATCGTGGTGGCCTTGTTGGTGCCGCCAATCGCCCGCTGGGTTGCCACGATTTGCGCGTGCGTTCCTTCCAGCCGGTCCTCTTTCTTGCCGGTGGTGGTGACGCGCTCGTATTCCTCCACGTACTTTTCATGGTACGAGGTGCCGTGCTTGGCGTCGTAATCCTTGATAACCTGTTCGCCCCAGTCCGCCATCACCTGATCGGCAGCGCGAACATCGGCCTGTTCTGCGGTCAACCCACGGCCTTCATATTCGTCGGCAAGACGTGACCACCGATCCAGGATTTGCTCACCATCGTCAAACCGCTGGCTGAGGATGTGCGCATCCCAATCGTTCTCGGTAACGACGCGCCCACGGACAATCCGCACTTCCGATTCAGGTGCGCGCGATGTATCCGCCCAGTAATCAGCATCACGGGATTGTGCCGATGGCCGCTGCGTATTTGCACGGGGAGACAGGAACTCGGATTCGCCCTTGTAGAACGGGTTGGCAACCTTCTTGTTCACCCGGCTGCTGATGCTATCAAGGTTCAGGCTGGGGAACTCCCATTGCCCCATCGGGTGCCCATACACGGCCACTGCCGCTGTGGTTGGCCCACGCTGGTTGACCGCCCGTGGTGCCCACCGGGTTTCCGGTGTTTGTCGCTGGCTAAACAATGGGCTTGCACCACTATCGCGCATCCGTTGTGCTGCCGAGATAATGGGGTTGCCATCCTCATCTAGCATCTCATCAACAAGCGGCCCTGAATTATCGAACTCTGGTGCAGTACGAGTTGCAGCCGCAGCCCCCTCATCAACCTGGTAATCCCGGCTGAGATACCCTTCCGGCGTGGGGTTGCGCATCCCTATCTTGGCATCAGGGATGTCCAGTTCATCGGCAAGACGCGCCCGTTCTGCTTCCAGTCGGGCTATCTCTGTGCGGCTCCGTACCGGGGAATCGTTGGCAAGGCGAAGATCGTCATGGGTTTTCGTCCATTGCCGCCACAGGTCGTCCACTTCATCCTCGGCGGCTTTGAGGTTGTCACTGACATTCATCCCCTCAAACATGCCGCCCATCTGCTGAGACTTGCCTTCCTCGGAACGCTTGATTGCACGCCGGAGAATGTCATCAAACTTCTTGGGGTTGAGCCGGTTATCAGATACCCGGAACGCAAGTGCCTGAACCTCTGCCTGATCCAGCGCACCATTGCGGATACCCCGACCAGCGTTGGCGGAGATTTCCATCGGCAAGATGCCCTGGTCAGTCAACCGGGCAAGGTTGCTGTCAGGATTCAGGAACGAGTAGTTGTAGTACCGTTCAGCCATTGTCGCCGGAGTTTTGGCAATGCCGTCCGGGGACAATTTCAACGCACGGCCAATCTCCTCAAACGACTTTCCCTCGTCCACCATTCGGCGCACATCCTCCGCGATGTTCGCGTTCGACATGCCAAGGTTCTGCATGTTGGTTTCACGGGAAAGCCGCAGAAGATCATCGCCACTCGCGTCCGTATATCTGACTGGCACATCCACGTTCAGCCGACGCGCTGCCTCTAGCCGGTTGTGGCCTGCAACAACGTAGGCATTGCCATCCTTGCCGCGTTTGAGAAGGATCGGGTCCATGCGTTCGCCGACATAGTTATCCACAATGCCGCGCACATGTTCCTCATCAAACGGTTTCGACCGTGGCTGGAGTGACTTGTCGATACCGAGATTCTTTTGCAGGTCCCGTTTCTTCATGCCCCATGTGGTGCGAATATCGGCAGGGGCCATGCTCTCAATCCCAGCAACACCCTTCGGTGCGCTGGCCTCAAAGAAAGCTTCCAGCATTTCCTTCGTTCCTGCCGCGTCTGTCCGCAACTTGTTTTTCAGGTACGTGAGCTCATCCAGCGTAAGACCTGCCGCACTGGCATGCCCTTTACGCTGCGCGTAGGCGCTCACCCACTCCGGCTTAACATTATTTTCTTTCATTAATGCGCGTAGGCGATTGTTCTCTGTGTTCCACTGCTTACGCGCCTCGGCCGTTTCCCTTTCTGTCGGAACGCGCAAGTCCCCCTGCTGCTCCTGCCCTACACCACGACGCACCGGCTCAGGCTCCACAATCGGGGCATCCATGATGCCTTCCGGCTCTACCGGGGCAGCCTGACGCGGGGTGGGCAATGGCTCTGTCGAAATGGTTGGCGTCGGTGCAGCGGCACGCGGTTCAGGCACACGGCCTGCAAGCCGGTCCAGGTATCGGGTGCGATACTCGCCTGCTGTACGGATAAGCGCGGCAAGGTGGGCATCTTCCCGGTTGAAAGCCCGGGTGCCCAACGTCCGGCGTGCAGCATCAGATACATCCGCATCGCCAAAGATGAAGGTTTCCAGCAACAGGTCATCGTTCTCGGTGCTATCCAGCGTTGCGGTCTTGGCCTTGTTCTTGAAGCGGTACGCGGGAATCTCCCGATCCGGGAACGCCTGCTTGAAGTCAGGGATCAAGTCATCAATGATGTACCGGGCTTCATTGACCGCAGACAGCGCCTTGTGCGGGTAGTCAAACTTCCCGCCACGGGCTTGTTTCTGGCCGATACTCCGGGCTTTTAGTTCCTCTTCCTTGGCATCGAATCGGCGGGCCTTCGGATCGTGCAGGTCCGCAAAGAACTTCCACCGATCCGGGAGGTCCTTGCCAACTGCAACATACGTTTCATCCACAATCCGGCGTGCGTAATCATCTTCCTCCAGAAGCTCAAGGACAGCACGCCCATCTTCATCGGTACGCGGTGTCGCAATACCCCAGTTCGGCGCGTCCGGCAACCCATCCTCACGATACGAGAACGGGGATTCACCACCAATATCAAGTGACTGCTGATCCCAGTTCTCATACAGGGCACGTTGCGCGGGCGGCAATGTCTCGATCACCTCACGCGGGATTGGCGGCGTATCCACCGAGGACACGACGGTTGGCGGTTGCCCCGATGCAGGAGCATCCGGCGTTCGTGGCGCAGGTGGCACATCAGGCGCAGTTGGAGGTGGCACGGTGCCGGTCGTTGGCGGCGGGTTATCCATCGGACGGGTCAGCGCCTGCTGGTCAGCAAGGGTGGACACGGAGCGGTCTACGTCTTGCTGCGATTTTGTCATGGCAACCTGGTCGGTGTCCCGGAACAGCTTGCCAGTAATGCGGGCAGTTGCCAGTTTATCGGCAAGCCCTGTCCGCACACCCTCTGTCGTGAGAGTGTTATACGTACCCCGCGCCGTCCGGGACAGGGCCGCATCCATCAGTTCGTCAGGCAGTTGCAGCAACCGTCCTGTGGTATTCATGCCGCGAGAAAGCAGGTTGCGGCCAATGCTGGTTGTTGCGGCTTCCCCCGCGACCTTGGTAGCACCACGTCGGAGCAAGCCACCACCACCGGCAGCGATATTCAGTGGATCGCCCGCGATTTCGCCCACGACACGGGTGAGCATATTCTGTTGGCCTACCCAGTATTCAAAGACCGCTTCGCCGCCCGTGAAGTCCACAACCCCATCATCATTCGCGTCATACCCATTCTCATACAGGTCAATCACCTTATCAGGGTTGGCTTTCGCCCACTCCCCAATCGAACCTTCCTCCGACGTGAGTTTTGTTTTCCCCGGCTTCAAGTCTGACCCGGGGGCACCGAGGACAAATGAGGTCAACGGGTCCCATCCGGGGAGGTTCACATCATTGCCGGACGCCTGCTCATACAAGATGCTGCCCATTTGCTCATTGGTCCATCGGCGCGGCTTGTCCAATGCAGCCAAGGCAGGAAGCACGCCACCGCCAAGGTCCTTCATGCCCTCGATAAAGTCACCACCACTGCCGATAATGCGCTTATCTTCCAGCGGCTTGCTCACGCCGCCGTAGACAACATCATCGACATTCGCGGGATTCTCTTGTGCGGTAACAATCGTCCACGTCCCATTGCGCTTGACGGCCATCTTGCCGTCAGGGATCACATAGATGCCCTGCGCTTCCAGTTCGTTCGCTTCCGTATTCATGCCGTGCTCATCACGGATGATATTGGTTGTCATCGCAGGCAACGGTGCGTTGGCATCCTCTGACTGTGCCAGGTATTCGTCCATTGGCATTGCCGTCAGTCGCCCGGTTTCCGGGTCCTGGATATACGCGGTATCATCGCGGTACTCAGTCAACCCGCTCTGCTCCAGCCGGTCAGCCATCTCGGTTGTCTCAGGCGTATCAATGGCACGTAGTTCGGCAATCGACAGTACCCGCACTTCCTTATCGGGCTCAACAATGTTGCCCTCGGCGTCCACCGTTGCGGTGTTCTGTGCCCGGTTTGCGGCAGCCTGTTCATCAGTCATTTCACCGACGACGGTTGGGCTACCCGTGGCAACCATTTTCTCCCCGGATTGCTCACCGCCACCGCGACGGATAACCTTGGACCCCTGCGGGACTTCCTCGGTTGCATAGATCGTGGAGATATTGCCTTGCCGATCTTCAACAACCAGGATTTCAGGATTCTTGGCAACGGCAACCTGCTTCGGCGGGACAATGCCATTCTTGACCGTATCCGACTGCTGTTCAAGCAAGTCGTTGTTCGCGGCCATATCGTCACGCCGGGATGCCGGGATCACTTCACTGATAACCCGCGTTCCAGCCGGAAGGGTTGGCACATACCGCTCAGGCACGGCAACCGTGACTTCGCCTTCCTCTGTGCCGGTATCGTAGGCCACAAACACGTAGCCCTCGCCATCCTTCGCAGCGTAGGGGTTATCGGTTGGCTTCGGTTGCGGCGCTTGCACCGGGGCAGTATCACGGGCAGGCTGCTGATAGCCCATCGGCATTGTGGTCGATGCCATAAGGTTCGGGTTGATCGCCGGGGATGGCATCTGCTGTGCGGCAGGTGCAGCCGCAAGTTGCGCGATCTGCGCTACCAGGTCGGGCGGCAATCCTGCGGATGCCTGCTGAATGGCCTGTTGCTGTTGTGGTGTTGCGTTGGAATACGGCAGTGGCTCTGGCCGTTGGGTACGGATAGGCGGTGGCGCTGTGGGCGCACCCGGTAGGCCCATTGACGATGTAAGTCCTTCAAGGAATCTCTCGAAATCAGATACCATTCCTTATCCCCTTTACCGGAACATGTTTGCCACAAGCCAGTCGTTCCATGCGTTGCCACTGGACACATTGTTGCTTTGAACTGTATCACCTCGCATGATGGCGATAATCATATCTTGATAACTGGTTGGCATTGGCCGTCCACTTATTTGCCCGCTCAGGGATGAAAGACCACCGGCCAACACGCCCCCCGTGGTCAGGGTTGCCGGGTCCGCGCTCATCCAGCCGGAAGGCGTTTGCGGGTTGGGCACCCGGTATTCAAGGTGCAAGTGTGGCCCTGAACCTGCCGTGCCGGATGTGCCAACAAGACTCCCCGCGTTGATACGCTGGCCCACCTGTACCGTGCCCGATCCCATATGGCCGAAGATCAACTCATGGCCGTTATCCATCCGAACCCGGATTTCGCCAATGCCCCCATTGTCATCGCCGTAGAACCCGGTGCCACCGGCAGCGATCACCGTGCCGCCGACCGGGGTATAGATTTTGGTTCCATATTCCATGCCGTAATCAACGCCCGGATGCCCCAGTTGCCCGAACTGTTCATACGCATAGTCATACATGCCGCGCCCGCTCAGTTGCCGCCCGCCATACTCCACACTCGTATGGTTGAGCACCCAATCGTTCGCCTCCAGGTTCCCTTGCGTCACACTCACGCCGGGCATATTCCCCCAGATAGAACTCAATGGCAGGACATCGCCACCTGCGGGGCCAGTTGTGCCGCCACCCGTACTCCCGTCCAGTTCCTTCCAGTACCCGTTGATTTGGTTCCAGTACATCTCATTGGTGGTGCCGTTGGCGTCAGCGCCTACCAACCCGAGATACGCACGCGCAGCCATTTCCCACGAGCCGTGCTGGTCGTAGTTCGATTTCAGGATTTTGGTGCCGAGGTCGATGTTATAGGCCGGGTCGAACAACTGTTCTGCGTTACCGCCGTTCCAGATATCCGGCATGATTTGCATGAGCCCGGTTGCGCCACTCGCGCCATGCTGTGCCGTGGGCACGCCGCCCGATTCAAGCCGGATGATCGACTTCACAAGGTTTGGCGGCACGCCGTACCTGGATGCAGCGGTGGCAACAAGGCTGTCCCACTGGTTCACGGGCTGCCAGTTCGGGTCCTGTGGACTGCCGAGCGATACACCCATGCGACTGCCAACAACACCACCGTTAGCCTGTGTCCACGCATCCTCCTGTTGCCACATGCCGTTGACCTGTGAGACATACATGGATGTGGTGCCGTGAACGAGGCTATCGGGGGGCGTATAGGTTTGGTCAGGGTTGCCCGAGTAATAGGTGGCAATAACCCCGTCCCACCCGTACTTGTCGCCCACACCGGGGCGGCTGTAGATTTGCCGCAAGCCGTTCGCCATTGCGTCAATCTGCAAGGCCCGGTTGCCGATCATGGCATTGAAGTCATAGCCCCATGATTTCGCGGTACTCTCAAAGATACCGACATACGGGAGGATACGGTCACCGGGGCGAACCTCTGGCGTGCGATTCCCATCCCGTTCCCAATCGCCGGTTGATTCCCGTGCGATCATCGACTTCAACAGGTTCGCGGGGATACCATACTTGGCGGCAGCAGCCTCAATCTCCCCGAATACAGCCGGGTCCTTGTTGAAGTTGCCACTGGCAAACCCTGGATTCTTGCTAACGTTACCACCACCACCGGACGGGCCAGCGGCAAGTTGCTCCTCAAACGATTGCCACTCAGACGGCGTGTCCTTGTAATACTTGTCGATCCGGCCACCGATCAGGCGACTGGAGTAGGCGTTCATCGGATCGAAGCTGGCCGAGTAGTTACCGAACGACGCGCCGAAGTCATTAATCAGGGGATTCCCGGAGCCGCTCCCCATCGTGTAGTCGTATGGCGTTGGGGTGGTACTTGCCCAGTTACTTGATACGGGAGCCGAGAACTTGCTCGTCCATGAGGAAAGTCCCCCATCAGCAATGGGGGACGCTCCGGGTAAATCCTGCCAATCTACAGAAAGATCAGCGTTATATGCTCTACGGTCCACCTAGTTCACCTGCCGAGCCATCGGGCGACCGGCGCGAATTGCGCATTGTTCTCGCCGCGCTGTCCAGCGGAGAGTTGCTGGAACTGCGCCTGCAATGCTGCCAGTGACGGCAGGGTTTTCATAAACTGGTCCATCGTAATCAGCGGATTCTCCAGGGTCGCCTGCCCATACCCGCGTTGGAACCGTGGGTACTGCTGGTAGAACCACCGGGAGAAGGCGCTATCGTTATCCGCGATGCCCTGCTGCTGGCCGTACTGCGAGTAGGCCAACTGTGGGGCCTGTTCCCGAATCTGTCCGGCAAGCGGGGTGGTGTTCCAACTCTTGACCGCGCCATACGTGGAGTTCGGATCGAAGAACACGTTAGACGGAGCGGTGGCAGCCGGAACCGATGTCGATGTAAACGGCTTATTCCAGTCAACCATGCCAATCTCCTATCGTGGGGCCTGCCCTGTGAGCCACGGGTACTTCTCGCGCATGAACTCAACCGGATTCTGCGTACTGCCTGCGCCCGTTCGGAGCATCTGGTTACCGTATTCGTCACCGGCCTGCTGCACAGAGCCCATGTAGGCACTTGCGGCAAGCGGATTCATCCCGGCCCCGGCAACGTCACGAAGCAGGTTGAACAGGGTGCGAATCTGTGTACTGGCATCGCCCTGTCCGAGCAATGCGCCAAGGTCAGTCTTGGAATCCGCGCCGAACTCGCCCTGGCCGAAGATGTTGTTCAACAGTTCGCCGGAACTCAATGCCTTGCCACCCGGCGTACCGAGTTGCGAGTAGAGGTTCTGGAGGAAGTTGGCGAAGGTATTGGCCGCGCCGCCCTTGTCGTTCGCGGTCAAACGACCAGCACCCTCCATCATGGAGAACAAGGACAACGGGTCAGCGCCAAAGTCGCGCATCGCTGCATAGCCGGGGCTACTGGTTTCGATACCCTTGAATACGTCCTGCAACAGGAACCACGGGTTTTGGTAGATGCTTTCCAGCATCTCCGGGGTATAGCCCTGCTTCCCGGCCCAGCCAGTTCCACCGGCAAACCCGTCACCACCGGATGTCCCCGGCGCGGTATACGCGGGATTGACCGATCCGGTAGAAGGGGCGATTGGGGCTACTGTGTTTGTGAATACAGGCTGCCCCGTGGGGCCAACAACCTGACCTGTTCGTTCGTCGATATATCCTGCCATGTTGCTCTCCTTATGCGCTCAACGCTGTTGACTGTAGTGTGCGTTTTATCGTCACACCATCGCTGTTATCGTGCGCCCGATGGTATCCCGTCCATAAGTGGCGGGGGACCGGGCAAACTTGCTGGCATCCCCAGCGAACCATTCATTTGCGGTGCCATTTGTGGGCCACTCGGCCCACCAGGATTCCCGCCCATAGTGCCGGGGCCACCCGGAGCACCCGGGGGTAAGCCTGACGGCATACTTCCACCCATACCCGGTGGCGGCGGCGCGTTCTGTTTCGCCATCATCTCGCGGTAAATGGAGACAGCGGCAAAGTCGCCTTCCTCCTCCAGTAACCGCATGACCTCGATCTTCTTGTATTCCGGGTCCTCTTTGAGTTCCTGAATACGCAACTTGCGGGCATACGCCTGTGGGTCCTGCACGCCGCGCATCTCCAACGCTTCCTCGGTCAGGATCAGGCCACCGCTTTTGAGTTGCATCACGGTATTGGCATACGAGGCAAGGGCTGACATCTTGATAGATGTGCGCTTGCTACGGATATTCGGGCCTGCCTCACGGAGTTCCATGTGGGTGATCTTGACGATGCCCTCACGGCCTTCGGTTGGTTGGGCCATGCCAATCTCAAACTCGCCACGTTGTCCATCCGTACCGAGCAAATGCCCCCAGTCGGCGGTGAGTTGCATCGCCATTTCCGCGCACTCACGGTCATAGACCTGCATCATGCTCAACCACGGCGCGATCTTATCCCGTCCCGCCTCAGACAACCCATCAATCGCCGTGCCAGATTCATTCGCATTGGAGGTGAGCCCATAGGATGCAGCAGGCATCATGCCGCGCATCGCGGCTTCATTGGTCACGCCCATAATCGGGCCAACCAGCGACAACCCCGGCTTGTCAGGGCCAGCGACACGGCGCTCATGGCCGGCACGCAGCAGGTTTATCGCGCCTTCGGCTTCACTCATCTGCGGGGCATCACCATACGTGTGATCGTCCTGCTCAAAGGTCTGTGGCGGGTTGTTCGTCTTTTTGAGTTCGGTGAACATGCGGCCAATAATGGCCTCTTTTTGCTCGTGTGCCTTACGCATCGCCCAGATATGCGACAACCCCTTGAAGGCAATCTCTTCCTCAATCGTCGCAGATGCACCCGTATGGGCACCCAACGCATGAAGACTGAGTATGCCGGGATCGCCATACGGTGATACCAGGTACACATACGGGACAAAGCCGAAGCGATGTTCCGCGTTCACTGCTTCGATACCGTCCACCGATACCGTGTACCAGCGCCGGTCCCAATGCTCGATCACCTCTACCTGGTCGTTCATGTTGCGGTCGCGTTCACGACCGTCCGCGTTGGTGACCTTTTTGTCCTGCAACAGGTCTTTCTTGATGCCCTTCTTGAATCCGCCATAGAGCGCGACAACCTGTCCGACTGTCTGCGAATACACGCGACGCATCGTGGCAAGGCCCTTGTCGCCGTCCCATGTGGGGAAACAGGTAGTCACATCCAACAGGTCGGCATTGATGGGGATTTCCGTGGACTCCGCGTTGAAGTCCAGGCTCAGTCGGGCGCACAGGTGCCCGGTGCCCATTGCGGTTTTGACCTCATCATATTTGAGATCAGTACCAAACGAACGGGAGTGCCTGCGCTCCCACTTGTCGCGGAAGGCGTGGGCAAACTGTTCCTTCTTCTCGGCAATCTCGGCATTACTCAACCGGGTTGCCCGCGCATCGAAGTTGATGTCGCAGGTGGCGACAAGGTTCACGGCAAGGTTGTAATCGTGGACAAGCGACGGGTCCTGGAATGTGACTTCGGCATCGGGCTCAAAGCCCTCGAAGGTGCCGACGACTTGCAGGTTGAGGATTTTGCGCTCCATGCGGATACGCTCGATCAGCATCTTGTGAAGGGACTTGTCGCGCTGGGCGGCAGAGATAATATCCTGCAACTCAGGCTTCTGGTAATCCTCGCGGTTGTACCACTTCTTGTAGCGCGGACCGTTCTGGAGTTCCGATTCCTGCTCCATCAACTTGATAAGCGCCATCATCACTTCGGGATCGGCAAGCATCCCCATAATATCCATGCCGCCACCCATTTGCAGGGGAAGCGGCGGTTGGACACCCTCGGGGGGCATAAGTGCCATAGGCGATGCCATAGCCGCTGGCTGTGGCATCATGGGCGGGGGACCTTGTTGTAGCGGAAAAACCATATGCAACTCCAGCGCTGACGCATTACCATGATTATCGCGATGATGCTAACACCGGAACTGCCAGACAAACAGAAACGCCACGGGCTTCAAGGTCCGCAGCGTTTCTGTGAGCGGCGCCGATCAGGAGTTCAACCTGAAGTCTCGTTGTCATCGAACAACGCCGCCCTGTAATAGCAGTATATCACCTTCTCGTGCGGCCACCCATTGTTCGGCGGATCGGCGGCACGGCACGTTGCATCCCGCCACCGGAGCCCTGCAACGGCTCCACATTCACCGCGAAGAACTCCATTGCGGTCCTGCGGTGGCTGTACTTGTCATGGGCAGGCTCCAGGATTTCCGAGCTATACGTGCGGCCTTCTTTGCGGGCCGGGTACTTGGATTCCTTCAATGCGGTCAGCACGGATGCTGCACCCTTGGTATCGTTGAAGTCCAGTTTGCCGAGAATCTTGTTCAGCGCCACCTTGCGCCGGAGATGGTTACGTGTGTCCTTGGTGGTGATGCCAGGCACCTCAATCGAGGTTGGGGCCTTCACATAGATCACATTGGCACCGCCGGTCAGTTTCTCGCTATCGTCCCGGAGCCCTTCATAAAAGGACTTCTTGCCGTCACCGCCACGGTGGTTGCCATACGGGTCGCCCACGTACACCACGGGCACCTGCAAGTTCCCCGTCCAGTCCATAATCCGGGCAATATCCGGGTACTGATGGTACTTGTAGCCGCCGATACCCGAGACATACACGCCCGTCAGGACACTTGCGATGAAGTGCGTATCCTCACCACCGACGCCCTCGAAGGCATCGACTATTCGGTATCGGTTGGCTTTGGGATCGTCCTGAATCCAGATGATCGCCGCAGGGTCACTTGTTCCGGGGTCGATGGTGCAATACAACGTTCCGAGGTTCGGATCGAATGGGTAATGGCCAAGTTGGACATCCTGTATTCGTGGGTATACCACCTCCCCACGGCCAGCTTCATAAGAGATTTCATACTCGCGCTCGAAGGAGTGCAAGTCGTTGATTGCCCGGGCTTTCTCATTCTCGAACCACTCCTCGGTATGGAAGGGATGCACCCACCAGTCCAGTCTCAGGTAACTGGGGGCTTTCGCATACGGGTTAGCCAGTCCCGCACGGCCCAGTTCGGCAAGTTCACGGAAGCCGGGGGATTTGAGGTCGGCAGAGGAAAGCGCAAATCTATGAGTTGTCGTCGCTGCCTGATTTGCCCACGCTGCATCGAAGTTCTCAAACCGAGCTGCCTCATCATTAACTCGCATAGTTGCGCGGCCACCAACACCTGCGAGTGACGTGGAGGTTTCCCCAAGTATGCTGCATTGTTTTGTTGGATGAGCGATTGTACGGAGTGTAGAGGAATCATTATTCAATCCTTTCGGCTTCATCCATTCGGGCAGACGCAACCCGGCAGGCACACTCAGTACCAGCCCCAGCAGCGCCTTGATCTTGAAGAACAGGGTATCCGATGAGTTGGTCTTGTCCACCTGGTCCGCGTTGCGACTGATAATCCCGGCCACAAACACATCCTGATAGAGAAATGCCCATGAGATATACGCGCAGAATATCCAGCTTGCGCCCATATCGCGGGACTTCTCGACCACGCCATCGCCGCGTCCGCCTTCAGTCTCCTCCATCGTGGCCTGAATCCAGCGGATCATGCCGACCTGAAACGGGAACAGAATCCACGGATACCATGCAGGCGGGTTGCCATCAATACTCCGGGGCTCGAAGATGGCCGTGTACATGATGATCCAATACGCCGGATCATCCTTGCAGCGGTCCATTTCGATCTTCTGTTCCTTGCGGTTGTCCTCACACTGCCGCCTACGCAGTTCCCTGTACGCCTTGACCCGTGTGCGCCACAGTTTCCACTCGTCGGCGTCCTGTGGCACAATCGCCAGTTCCGGCACCAATGCGCCAAGGGCAGGGATCGTTTGCTGTTCCACAAGGAACGGTGATTGGGGACCAGGGGAGAACCGGCCTGTCTTGGCAATGGCGCTACTCATCGGTCGCTACCGAGCACACGATCTATCACGGTAGGCAAAGTCATCTCATACATACCTCTCTCCGCTGCAATCTCGTACTCAATATCGTCAGCCAGCGTTATTGCAGACTTGCTCAGCAATGCCTCGCGCACAATGGCGATAATCCGATCAGTGACTTTTATCGGTGCTTCTATACTGGTTTGCGATACCCATACAACTTCTGCTATCTGTTCGCGTGCGTTCATGGCTGCCTCCTTACCGATCACTGCCATCTGTGCGCATATACGTACCGCGTTTGTGGTTGTAGTAGTACTTCTCTTTGCCATGCACCTGTTCCCGTCGATGGCTTGACTGCGTAACCAGGAACAAGAACGCGGGCACCGAGAACAGTCCCACGATCCAGAAGAAAATCTCACTCATCATCGTCCTCCACCGGGTGCAAATGGTCCCGGATGTCGTCAAGCGTCATGTTCCGGTCCAGGATGGCCTGCACTTCCCGAAGTTGTTGCAGGTGTTCACCCGTGAACCGCTTGTACTGATCGCCACCATAACGCCCTCCCTGCGGCAATGGCTTCGAGAGCACCCCCCGGCGCAGGTAATACCGCACCGTGCGGACAGGGACCCCCGCCAAATCCGCCAAATCCTCTGCTGAGTACACCGTGACACCTCCCATGCTACACTGATCTATAAGGAGGATACACTATGAGTGATACGTACGACAGCACAGCGGACACCATTGCCCATATCAAGCGGGTAAGCGACCTGTTGGGTGAGGTTGAAAGTGAACTGGAGTTCCGGGCATCTGTTCACGACGCGAGTAAGTTGCAATCACCAGAGAAGGAGGTTTTTGACAGGGTAACGCCACGGCTGAAAGAACTCACCTATGGCAGTGACGAGTACAAGGCACAGTTGTCCGAAATGAAAGTGGCGCTTGACCACCATTACGCTGCAAACAGCCACCATCCTGAGCATTACGATAACGGCATCCGGGGGATGTCCTTGCTTGATGTCGTGGAAATGCTTTGCGACTGGAAAGCGGCTACGGAGCGGCATGAAAACGGGGACATAGCCAAATCCATTGAGATAAACCAGGACCGCTTTGGGTACAGTGACGACCTGAAACCTATCTTCCACAACACAATCAAGGAAATGGGGTGGGGATGACCGATAAAGACGCCTACCGGAAAGAACATGTGCTCATCTTCGGGCATAATCCGGTGCCTGACCTCGGCAGGGGGCGGCAATGTGGTCACCCGATGCACGATTACATCGGGTACATGATGGATATGCCAGGTGTTGACGTGGAAATCCCCTTCGACGCCCATGAAATCATCACCGAGGACGACCCGGAAGCGACCGCGTTCCAGGAAATCTACGAAAAGGAGACCGATAAGTGGCGCGATGTCATCAAAGAGGTCGAGGAACGGGAAGCATACGAGAAGAAGAAGGGGAAGAAGCCATGAGAATCAACACCGAGTTTGGGCCACTCGAAATCACGCCAAGCGATGCCATCCCGGAAGGCCACCTAATCATGGGGTCGCATAGCGTTGATGGGACCATCACCTTCTGTTACTACAGCGCTATCACCGGGAAGTCAGCGACATATGCCAGGGCGGACATTGACGAAATCGAGCGCCACTTGATGGAAGGCACGCTCGGCCAACTGCTTACGATCCACAAACGGGATGATGTATAATCACCAGCAGGAGGGAGCTTTGCGTGGTTGCCTTCCCCTCCTACACTTTTAGCCCCTGTTCCCAGTTTCCGGGAGCAGGGGTTTCTGCTATCTACCAATGGAGAACAGCATGAGTGAGATATTTGACGGCGACCGTGACTATATTGGCCCCTATCTCCGTTTCCTTGCCGACCAAATGGGGCTCCGCGATTGGTTCCTGTACCATGGCCATTCAACGCCACAAGACGAAGGACACAGTGAAGTCGTTGGCGGCACATGTACTCCAGAAGAAGGACGTAAATCAGCCACCATCCGGCTACGTTCCGACTGGCCGTCCTGGGATGAAGAAAAGTTCCGGCATATCTGCGTCCACGAACTCCTCCACTGCCACTTTGCGCCGGTGCGCGACCCGTTATCTGAACTTGAATCCCTGATTGGGGTCATCATGTTTGCGCCAACGTGGGCAGCGACAACATCGGCAATGGAATACTGCATCGACGGCATTGCCTACGACTGGGGACGACTCCTGCCAACACCCGCTGAGTGGCTGGAACGGGAAACGACACCGTAGTGGTGCTATAATCTGTATGTGGCGTTATACCTTCCGCCACTGCAAGGATGGCTGGTCAATCTCATAGCACTTTTGCCTCTACCATCCATCCTGATTTACAGGGAGCCCTCTCATTGGCGGGGCTCCCTTTTTTGTGCCCTATACTGGTAACCAGCAGTGGTGGCGGAATAGGTAGACGCGAATCCCGTAAGGGTGTGGTGAGATACGTCAATGAAGGTCGGGTCGCACCCGGTATGTCCACACCATGCGGGGTGCAAATCCTCGCCCACTGCCCCATTCATAAACATTGTGCAGAAAATCACAATACATTGTGAAAGAAATCACAAGATAAAGATCGTGACGTAAATCACAATGTTCCTTTCCTGCGAACTCGGTGATAAACTGCAAGGACAACCGAAGACAGCAGACACGCATTGATCTGAGCCGCGCATAACGGCCAGGGAGCACACTACCACCGGGGGACTTGCGGAGCCAACAGGCTCTTGGTACGGACCGGAGAGCCGTATCGTGTTCAACACGAAACCCACTCACCCATCACGGGGAGGGGGACTATAGGGGGTGGGGTTATCCCTTCCTATGCGGAACGCAGTGTAGCAACGGCGCTAGCCGTTACCCTTGCCGCAGCAACCCTTACCCTCAGGATTCCCCCAAACTCGGGGGAGAACGAGGGGTCCGGGGGTTGTTTCCTACCGGCACTCAGGACAGGGACACGACGGGAACGAGCAAGGATGACGAGAGGCGAATCCCCAGAATTCCTGTGACTTTCCTGCATGTTTGGGTGGGTCCCATCCATACATTCACACTCACCCACGCACGAATCCACCCCGGTAGGTAAGGCAGGCCCCTCCCCACAGGCACACCACCACCACACCACACCACAGAGGAGACACCCCCTCCCCTCCCCCTGTGCAGTGGCAGGCAGACAGGTACACCACGAGCAGGGATAGGACACTGGCAAGGCTGGATCATACGGAGTGCTGGCGCGAGCTAAGGTATGAGAGGGATCAACCACCGGCATCAGCACCGTCACAGTAACCACCGCGTATCACAGCATCGCATCCCCACCTATCACATGCGCACCGTTACGTAGTCTCGGGTATCCGACCCATAGCTATTTCCTGGAGTTGCGCATCGGGGATAGAGTGAAAGCCCTCGATGTCCACCACCGAGCGCAAGGTATCGGCAGCATTGTCCCGCCGAGCCGTGGCAGGACCAAGCACCAGCTGGAGTCCCGCAATAGCCGCCGTCACCGCCACCCGGTCAGGCGACTCTATATCCCCACTGCCAGCGCCCACCAGATACAACGCCATGCTAGGCGCACCATCCAGCAAGATCGCCGCGGTATCAACAAACTTCCGGGGGTCGGCACTCACATACCCAGCCGTTGCGTATCTGTGCCAGTCATGCCGATTGACCCACTGCCGGATGGTTCCAGCCGGTATATCCAGATCCGTGTTGGCAGACAGGTACCGGGCAGCTCGTGCCGCCGATCTATTGCCGTCAGGCGATGCCCACACCTCAAACGCGATCCGCCGCGCTTCATGCTCAGGCAACGGGTAGACCTCTAACGCAACTTCCGAACTACCATCATATGCCACCGTAACACCTCATTCCCTGCTACACGATCAATACACCCATACTACCACCACTACCCCACGGTACATTATTCTGAGTGATTCGAGATAGACCTAAAAAGATTCTACAAAAGATTGACAATAAACTATAGACACCGCCTACCCTATACGATACTATTAGGTCAGAGGTAAGGGACACGACCTAAGCCCACGCAGGAAGGAACCACGAGATGACACACACCGCAACAGACAAGCGCAACGCACTCCGCGCCACCACCAAAGCAGAACAGAAGATAGCCGCACGTATAGCAGCGCTGCCACAGGACAGCGACGAAACACAGGACCTGCTCGATACAGTCACGAACATATGGATCATAGACCTGGTCGACATACTTCGAGCAGAGAAGGAAGCAACCCAATGACCTACCACTACCAACCCAGCACACAGGCCCAACAGCAGGCAGCACAGGACACCCAAGACCGCGCCATAGACACAGCCGTAAATGCACAGTTCGAGAAGGGACATACCACGATGACACAGGCAACCACCAGCACCAAGCCCCGGCTGATTATCGAAGGCTACCGCGCCACCCTTATCGCCCTATACAAGCGCACAGGCGGCCATTTCTTCGATGCTGACAGCATGCGTTTCTTCAATAGCCGCATATCCGAACGCGTGTACCAAGTCGGAGGACACAACGAGAAGAACCCCGCGCAATACGTGTTTGTCACATCGGAGCGCAACGACGGAGCATGGGGGGAAGCCAGCAACCCACGCCTATACACCGTGCGCCACTGGGACGGCACCAGCACCAACATTGACAGCGTGCCAGACTTCCAGGCGTTCGAGACGCGAGAAGCAGCACACAAGGCAGCAAAGCAATACGCACAGGAACTAGCACGCAAGTAACACCACACAGCGCGGGACCACGAGCACAGCAGGAGCAACACCTACCCCGCGCACCGACCTTGACCACCTGGCCAAGGGAAGCAACCACACAGGAGACACACACATGAACACACTACACAGTATCAACCACGAACAAGGGCTATACGTTATCAATGCCGGCGGAGGGTATTGCTGCCTAGGATTCACCAACGCGCAACGCAAAGCCGAAGCGGTCGCCGCGTGGTTAGGGATAGACCCACCAGACCCAGCCCAACAAGGAACGCCGGAAGGCTACGCTGCATATCTGGAAGTAATGAGCCAAGGCAGCAAACACGAAGCAGCAACCCGCGACCGCTGCCCCGCAGATCTACATGCACAACTTATCGGGCTCGAAGGCTGGAGAGTAGAAGTAACAGACCAAGACGACAACACATACCGTTTCATTGTTGGCAGGTCTACGGGCTGGATGCCCTGCCACCTGCAAATAGCACGACGCAACAGTAGCGGAGGCCCAGCAGTAGACAGCCGCCCATTCAAGAAGGTGACACGCCTATACAAAGCCAACTAACCACCACCGGACCAGAGCAACGAGCGCACGCGGAGCAATATCGCGCTGGTCCACCGCTTGACCACTTGGCCGAGCACGCACACACAAGAGGAGCGGACACCATGTTAGCGCAGCCGATAGCACCAGCCACAGCCGAGCACGTCCACATGCAGACCGAGGACGGTCGGACCTGGGAAGTATCGAAGCACGGAACCGTAAGCAAGATCGAGGTACACGGAGGGATCGATTACACCGTGTTTGATCGTTCATGTATGGGGGAGTACGGTAAGGAGATTGCCGTTGCCGCCTTCCTGCTCACCGACCTGGCCCCATGCAAATGCCGTAAGGCCCATTGCGTGAACGCCCGCCGCATCATCCGTGAAAGGATCGCAGCCCTGCACCCATCCGAACTATAGGCACCAGCACAGGGACCGGCAGCCGCGCCGGTCCACCGCAGAGGCACACGAGCCGAAGCACAACAAGAAAGGTGACCACGATGAACAGCAAGAGCAGCCACGAAGCACTAGCAGACTACACCGCCGAAGCGGTCTATTTCCCCACCGACGACGCACCCGGAATCATGCGCACAGGCATCACACAGGAACGCGCACGTTTCGACCACCTAGAGGATGCCCAAGAAGAAGCACGCCAATACATAGCAGCCCACGAGCGCACCAAAGTGTTTATATATTCCTGGCCCTACGGACAGCGCAAGCTTCACAGCGTTATCAAGTAACCACACGCAGCAAGGAGCAACCACGCCATGCAGTACACAATCACCGGGCAGATATGGATCACACCCAACGAGTTCATAGCGATCACACCAGAGGTGCGCACCCTTACAGAGGAGCAAGCAGAACGCGAATACGGACCACGCCGCAAGGAGGATAGCCCCACAGGCACCCAGTACCGCAGCCAATCCAACTACGCAGGATCACGCAAGACCCGCGAAACCGTACTAACACCAACAGGAGACACGGCCATGAACCATGCCACGACATGCGCAGGATGCAGCGAAACAATCAACACCGCCGACGTATGGTACATAACCGCCAACGATGACCAGCGCCCCTATTGTGACCAATGCGCGGAAACATGCGACCGATGCGGAACCAACGACCACATAGAAAACCTTGTCGAAGTGTTTGCACACCAGTCAGACGGAGAGTACGACCGATACCATTGCGCCAAGTGCCACGCAGCCAAGTAACACCGAAGGGATAACCACGCCATGAAATGCCCCACCACACGCCGCCAACGCCGCGCCCTCCTCCGAGATACCAAGCGATACCGCGACCTGCTTACAGCGGCCTACACGCAGCCATACAAGCCCGACCAGGGCATATGGAAGGAGGTTCACCGCATAGCCCGACGATTGCAGAACAAGTACCCGTACCCCACCTACACCCGGATCGAAGCAGCAGCCGTCCGATACTCATAACAGAAAGGTATCCACCGCCATGGCACACACACCAACCGCACGCGACCACATCGAAGAAGCCCTAGCCATTGTGCAGGAACTAGCCGAACGCGCACACGCCAGCGGACGACCACGCGATAAACGCAGCCTCGACACCGCAGAGGAAGCACTATACGCAGCGCTCGATGTGTACCCGGACACCATGCCAGACACGCCAGAGGAACCCACGCCCGAACCCTGGTACGACGTGACCCACGAGAACAGCGGGACTGTGCTCATGCTGTGCATGGAAGGGCACGCAGAGTACAGCGACAACGGCCTCCAGTATCGCAAGAAGGGCTAATCCAATGACACCACATCTGCGCCGCGAGACAATCACCAACGGCCAGGTATGCGTATACAAGGAGAGGATGAACCACAGAGGTGATACAATAGGCTATATCAAAACAGTAGGCTATTGCACTACACCTACCCACGTATGGGCAGTGATCCACAGGCCCGGAACCAACCACCAGTACAGCGACCGATTCAGGGACGGAGAGCACGCGGCGAAATGGCTACTTGCCACCGTGCAGCCACACCCGAAACGCGGGGATGTGCTCATCGACGATCAGACCTGGAGGAATATCCACAAGATAGCACCCGACCTACTGCCAGCATTCAGGGAAGCCACCGGCCAGCAATGGAAGCCAGCCGCAACACAGGCAGAATTGTTATGAGGAGAAAGACAATGCCGAACCCACTCCCGACAGATGAGGCCACCTTGCAAACAGCAAAGGAGCGACTATACGACCGATCAGTATTGAGCGATGACGAATCATGTTGGCTATGGCTAGGCCACGTTGACAGTTCGGGATACGGAGAAATGAGCATCAACGGGACCACGCACAAGGCACACCGTATTTCGTATCACATCCATATCGGGCAAATACCCCAAGGCCTTTTCGTGCTTCACCAATGCGATGTCCGGCCCTGCATAAACCCCTATCACCTATTTGTCGGCACACATGCAGACAACGTAGCCGACAGGGTGAAGAAGGGAAGATCAGGCAGGCTCATGGGAGAGACCAACCATTCCAGCAAGATCACCGCAGAAGACGTACGTGCAATCAAATCATTGCTATCGGAAGGGAGAAGCCACACCTATATCGCCACGCTCTACCCCATAAGCAGAAGGAGCATAGGCTATATCGCATCAGGACAAACCTGGCAACACGTAAAGGAGCACATGCCATGACACACCCGCTCAACACCGACTACGAGAACACGCAGAATCCATACGGCATCATCGTCTGCGATACCTGCGGCCAGACCTCCACCATGCAGGCAAGCGCAGATGGATCATGGGAGTTTGTCTACGGAGAGAAAGCCGAACTTACCCACGTACTCTGTCCCAAATGCTACCAAGCCCGACCACCCCACAAGGAGCCCATCCGATGACAGAACAACCACGATACAGTGTATGGCCTTCCCTCAAGTTTGCAGAACGAGCGGACCATGCGACATGGGATAACGCGAACAAGGAATACACACGCCGACAAGAAGGGCGAGGCGTGCGCAGATGGCGCATATGGGACTACAGCACCACGCCACCAACCGATGTGACCGACAACAACCCGGAAGGAACTCATACGATGACAGAGACACCACACCCAGGCAAGCGCACACCAACACCGACCATCCCGGAAGCCGTAGAGGTGCTCACCATCCGACGACACACATACGGGGAGCGCGGTAGATTCTATGTCACCGCCGAGGGCGATGGATGGAAGATCACCGTCACCGCGAAAGACGCAGATGTGCTCACGCGCATACATGAAATCGCCGCAGCTATGGAGGCAGTGAAATGAATGACGGTATGTACTCATCCAACACCGATGAATGGTCCACGCCGCAAGGATTCTATGACCAATGGGACGCAATCTACTCCTTCACGCTAGATGCAGCGGCCACACCAGACAACGCAAAGGCCCCAAGGTACTACACCAAAGACGACGATGGGCTAACGCAACCGTGGGAAGGTACGGTATGGTGTAATCCTCCTTATGGTCGAGGCATTGACAAGTGGATACAGAAGGGATACGTGGCAGCACGCAACGGCGCAACCGTCGTGATGCTGATACCCGCCCGCACCGATACCCGATGGTGGCACGACTATGTTGCCAAGGCATACCAAATCTTCCTCATCAAGGGACGGCTAAAGTTCGGCGGGCATAAGGATAGCGCCCCATTCCCAAGCGCCGTCGTGGTATTCCGGACTGGAGAACACCGACCGGGGTTTCACCATTATCAACAGGAGGCAGTGAAATGAACCAGAAGGAACTCATCGAAGAACGGCTAGATCAACTCGGCATGTCATGGTACGCGCTGGCAAAGGAGACAGGGCTACACCATCACACCATCTACAAGATCAAGCAGGGGAAAATCCAGGCACGACGGTTAGACATCCTCACCCCCATCGCAGAGGTGCTCATGCTCCTACCCGATGAACTTGCCATTGCGGGAAACCACGTACCACAAGATGTCCACAATGGAATCGTTGAACACCCGGAACTCCTGCCCATTATCCGGAACCTCATCACCAAGATTGAGGCACGGCAGGGGTAGACAGAACCTACGTCGTGCGAGTATACTCACTAGTAGTATCTGTACCTTAACAACCCAGCCGATCCGCCGCGAAAGGCAACCACGCAAACCGCACCGGGCATGTCGCCCAAGGTGCTCATTCACATACAAGGAGACACGATGACAGACTGGATCAAGCCCCAGTGGGATACCGACCGTGTAGTTAGCACATCACTCAAAGGAGAACCAATGCAGGCAGAAGGCACGAAGATCAACCAGGCCCCCGAGCTCTATCTCGCAACCGATGTGGAGGCGATGGCAAAAGGCGGCTGGAAGATCACGGCAAAGGCAAGCGTCCGCGTGTTCGACGGCAACAACCGCGAACTGTACAAACACTTGGAGGACATGCTGCAAATGGGACTTGCGATAGCACAGGAAACCGTACGAAACCACGACGAGAAGAAGGAGACAACCAATGAGCAGTAACGAGGGGTTCCCGAACGATTGGGGATGTATCCACATCGACGACGTAATGGTAGTGCCCACACCGACGAGCAGCGGATATGGACAGACGCTATTGCTCATGTTCCACATCGACGACGTATCGCGCATTGAGGCACCGTCAAAGGAACTCAAAGATGCACTCGGCGGCATCGCTAACCACCTGCCAAAACGAAAGGCAACCACCAATGAGCAGTAACGAACTCGCAGTACACACCGACGATATGTTCTCCGATGCCCGCGTGCAGATGATCCGGGACCAGGTTGCCAAGGATGCACCTGCCCCTATCTTCGCAGCCCTGATCGACATTGCCCGCCGACGCAGGCTCGACCCACTGGCAAAGCAAATCTCGCTTATCAGGTTCAAGAGCAACTGGACGATCATCACCACCATTGACGGCTACCGTGCGCTGGCAGAACAGACCGGACAGTATGCAGGCAGTGATGCCCCCGTGTTTACCTATTCCGACCCGCCGAGGGTGAACGGCACCAAGCGCACCGAGCCCGAGACAGTCACCGTGACCGTGTACAAGCTCCTGAATGGCAGAGCATTCCCGTTCAGCGCCACGATCTTCTTCCAGGAGTACACCACCAATAGCAACAACTGGTTATCCATGCCGCACACAATGGGAGCCAAGGTTGCCGAGTCCCACGCGCTCCGTAAGGCGTTCCCTGCCGTGATGAGTGGCCTCTACACCAGCGAGGAAATGGAACAGGCCACCGTCGATACGCAGACAGGGGAAATCCACGATGGCCCCAAGCATATTGTGGTCAACCAGCAAAGCCAGGTAATCGGCACCGTTCAACGCCTCGGCTCCAAGTCCGCGGCTGCGGCCATCGCCAAGGCAGAGAAACCCAAAGGACCTCATGTGCCGCCAAAGGGCATGGTGTTCTACGATCCCGAGCAGGAAACCACTCCCGAGACACGCAAGAAGGTCCTTGGCAGCTTCGCCATGACGCTCAAAGACGCAGGCATGGACGAGAACCACCGCCATGCGCTGGCATGGGGAGCAGGCTACGACGGCAGCACAACCAACGTGCCAAGTGAAGTCCTCAAAGAGTGGCAGAAAAGAATCAAGGCCAAGCCGGAAGTCTGGAAGGCACGCGCCGAAGAACTCATGATCGACATGATCGCTGAACAAGAGAACCTTGCGATGGATGAGCAGCGCGAACTCACCGAGGACTTGGGAGAACAAGCGTTCGATGACGACGACGATGTGTACGAAGGGGAGTACATGGAGGAGGACGAAAGCTAATGGCAACGCCACAGCATAGAGAGAAAGCGAGGCAGTCGTACAAGTTCTCCGACGAGGATCACGTATGGGTGGACCGATACATAGTTCGATGGCCAGTGGGCAAGGGGTTCGTGCTCGATGTGCCCGTCCCCTACCACCCGGAAGGAGACAACCCATCGGTAGAACGCCAACTACGGGTATACGTCAACAACATCATTGTCCAAATGGGGAAGAGGGACGGGAGGAAGGGCAAGCCAACCATGAGCAAAGAAAGGTTGACCCTTCCTCTCGATGAAGTCCCCGTATCAGCATGGGAGGAAGAATGAGACTCACGATTGAATCCAATGTCGCGGAACGGTATGGACTGCACGGGGCCGCAGTCCTCGCGTATCTCACCCGCCAACATGACCAAGATGTTACCCCTGAGGGGTGGTTCGCTGCCCCTCACATCGACCTCATGTATCACTACAAGATCACCCGCAAAACCTTCACCCGCGTCCGCGATCAGCTCGTAGAGGATGGGATACTGCAACTCCGAAAGCAGCCCAATCTGACGTACTACAGGATCAATTGGCACGCGATGAATCGCCTGGTTGACCGGGGAGGGAACTAACATGGACGAACTAACAAGGCAGGTGGCTGAAATCTGCGAAGATGCTTATCTAACTGCCTCCACGTCATTCGTACCGGAAGATGTCGCAAAGCACATCATCGCCCTGGTTCGCGCCGACGAGCGCAAGCGGATACGCGAGGCGCTGTTGGATCAGGACCTACTGGAGAGCGTGGCCGAGGTCGCCGCACCGGAGGTCAATCACCGTAAGCGCATCGTTGAGATTGAGACAGACACGATGATGGAGTTCGCCCTCTCCGCCATCGGCCTCACCGAAACACAAGGAGAAAAACCATGAGCGTTCAGATAATAATCCCATCAGGTAACGTCGGTAAAGACATCGAGGAGTTTAGTTTCGGACAAGGCGGGACAGGTATCCGTTTCGATGTGGCAGTTACTACCGACCAACGCGGGGAACAAACTACGAGATGGTACAAGATCGCGTGCTTCGGCAAGATGGTGGAGAAAGCCCAAACCCTCATGCAGGAAGGGCAACTCGTCACCGGATCAAAAGTCATGGTGATGGGAGCCTTCAACCCGAGGGACTTCACCACCCGCAACGGCGAAACCCGCACATCGTTTGATGTAGTCGCCAACTTCATCGACGTCATCTCAGCACCACGGGCACAGCAGGCCGCACCCAACACAGACGACTGGGAATACACGGACGAGGACGACGACGCCGAGCCTAACTTCTAGCAGGAGGCAACCACGATGCAAACAAATCGACACGTTGACATCTTCCGCGCCATATCCCCGATGGAGGCGCTAGCCGCCATGATGGATAAGATGGAACGCATCGGATTCGAGAAGGAGGATACGCGCCGGGAGTACCGCGTCACCATCGAGTACATCACGCCCGAACCAGAGCAGCCGAGGTGGTGGCTGTTCGATAGAGACTGCTGGCGGGTGTCCCCTTTCACCACGAGCCAATCATCCACGAACGGGGTTCTTACGGTTGTCTACGGCACCACGGCCGACCGTGATGCTAAGCGCGATGCCCTATTGGAAGCCGCCAAGAAGGCAGGCAAACCATGAACCAAGACGACGAACTGACAAGGCAAATATCCGACCTTGTTGACATTGACACATACGAGGATGAGTACACCGAACCGGAAGTGGAGGAGCCGGAGTACGAACACGCAGACGACACCCCTATCTACCTTGTTGAACTGGTATACCGGGATAAAAGAGCCACGCTCGGTGTCTTTGACGACAAGGCAAAAATGGAACTTGCACTTGCTGAACACGGTAGCGAGGCGGTCACTGGCATCATTACCCACACATGCCTGAACGCCATCATCAACACCTGTATCGAAGAAAGAGTGGTAACACAAGCATGAACAAGATAACCATCATCACCGCACTCATACTCGCCCTCACCTTCACCACCGCAGCGGCCAACCACAAGCCAGGAGGCAACGACAACAGCCACTTGCCGGTCATGGTGTGCCACCTGCTCGGCAACGGCGGGTATATCCTGCTCACCACCGACGACAGCGCACTCGAAGCGCACCTGGGCCACGGCGATATGCTCCCAGGCGAACAGGGCAACTGCCCCACGGAGAACGCGCCAACGCCTATCGTGGAAACACCAGTACCAACAGAGGTAGTCGTGCCCACGCCCACGGAGCCAGTCACCCCGGAGCCAACAGCGCCACCCGTGATCGAAACTCCCGTGCCAACCGATGCACCGCCAGTTGAGACACCTATTCCGACCGTCCCGGTTGTTACCCCAGGCATACCGACACAGGAACCACCCGCTGTAGAGCCTCCAGTGGCACCAGGATCAACGGAAGCCCCTGTACCCGACACAGTACCCGCAGCACCAGCACCGACCACGGTAACGGGCTTGCCGGATACAGGCAGCGGACAGAGTGATCAAGGCTATGGATTCGGGATCGGAACGGTACTCGCGCTGATCGTCATGGCCGCAGGGATCGCCCGACAAAAGGCCACAGCGAACTGATACAATGTTGACATGTTAAAGCGAAACCGCCGCACCCAGGGCAGGGAATACGGCGGCGGTTTCAACACCAAGAACAGGAGTTCTCTACGTATGAGTATACACCACCCCAAGATGCTGCTTGACCGCACCGATACCCTCACACTTGATGAAGCGGGGAATCTCTGTGACATCAAGGGGCTACCACTACCCTTATCACAAGCCATTCAGATACGGAATCTGCTCAACCTTTCAGTCGCAAAGGCTGATCCATCGTATCTTGCAGACCTGTACAACCGGAGACTGTCAGATTGGGGGGACCACTATCTTGAACAGTTCGGAGTAGACCCAAAGGATATGGCATGAGCACCAAGGTTCGCCGTGTTGATGGAGGGTATGCCGCCTTCCCTAACCGTTGGATAGATGCCGGATACATGTCCAAGTCCCCCGGCTCAATCACGCAGGTCTATCTATTCCTCTGCCGGTGGGCAGACAACACATCGTTCGCATCATCACAACCTATTGCCACCATTGCACGGAAGACCGGTCTCAGCGAAGACGTTGCGCGAAAAGCCGTGAGAATCCTGGAGGCATGGGAGGTTATCGAAAGGGACCCAGAGACAGGACCCAATGCCCGGAACGTTTGGACACTACTCACTCTCCAGAAACAAGCACCTGATTACCCCGGGAAAGTTACCCCCAAACTTTTCACTACCCCAGTGAAAAGTCAGGGTAGTGAAAAGTCAGGGTCATATCAACCTGAAGACTCCTATCAACCTGAAGACAAGAAAGAGTATCAACCTGAAGATGGTTCTGTTTCTGACGAAACCAAATCCTCAAAACACCCCGCAGATTTTTCCGTTCCAGAAAAGAAACCCATGCCACGACACGGACCCGCGCAGACGCTTCTCGCCACCCTCCATGAGGACGTGCTGCATACGCCACCGCCCACTAACTACGGACGCGCGATGAAGGATGCAGACACGCTTGCGAAAGCAGGATGCACGCCAGCGGAAATCGTAAGCATTGCCGAGTGGCTCCTCAACGATCCCTTTTGGAGGGCAAAGGGTGTGACCATCAATCGCATCCTCGCCAAGCGGGATGAATGGTTATCAGCACGTACCGCAAAGCCCAAGGCAGGCGCGGCACGGCAGGATGGATTCGTTTCACGCGACCAGGAAGCAGCGCGTCAGAAAATGATCCGCGACCTTGAAGGGTGGAAAACATGAAGCACATCAGTAGCGCCTTGCCAGAGCACCACATCGAACAGATGGTGGAGAAACTTGCCCGCCACATGGAACAGCAACGGCAAGCAGGCATCAAGGACTTCGGATGGGATGAGGGCTGCGAGTGCCACGAGTGCGGAGATACCGGCATCAATCCCCACACGAACGCCGCCTGTTGGTGTGACGTTGGCCGCAAGATGCAACTCAGCAAGGAGCTCGAAGCATCTTGGCCGCTGTATGCACCGCATATCCACGTCAATGCACGGCTAGACACACACCCATCAGCGGACGCACGAAGGTTCGGGCAGGAATGGCTGGAGAATGACTACCCGGAGAAGTATGGGCTTGTCCTCTCCGGCAATGTCGGGAGCGGCAAGACCGGACTGGCTGTGGCGCTGGCCTACATCGTTCACATGTCGGGCAAGCGTGTCCGTATCGGCACCTTCACGGAAATCTTGGACGAAATGCGACCGACCGCAGGAACTATGACCACCACGACCACACCATCTGATATGTTCAAGCCATACCTGTTGGTTCTGGACGACCTTGGCACACAGAAGGTGACGGAGTTTGTTGACGAGCGGTTGTTCGCCATCATTGACGGACGGCATCACCGCAAGTTGCCAACGATCATCACTACCAACCTGGATATGGGCCAACTCAAAGCCAAGTTCGGGCCGCGTGTTGTCAGCCGTATCGCAGAGGTCGCACGCTTCACCACACTTACCGGAGATGACCTGCGCATGAGGAACCTGCGCATATCGTAGAGAAGGGAACAACGGAATGGCAGCAGCGGAGAAGCAACCAACTGACGCGGCGATCATCAAGGGCTTTGACAAGTTCGAGCAGGGATTCAACGTCTACATTCAGTGGTTTCGCAACCACCCTGATGATGACATTGCCCTGCACATGCACTACGAGATCGACTCCATGTGGGCAGCGCATAAGGCGTACCGGGAGCTTGCGGTAGCAGCACACGCACGGAAGGACGCAGCGAATCATGCCCGTAAAGGCCACTAGCAGCCCCGTGGTGCGACGAAAGCCCCCACATGCGATCCATTTCACTGTGCCGTGGGTCCCGCCCACCACACTCGGGCAGAATGCGCACAAGCATTGGCGCTCCAAGGCACCCGATGAGAAGAACGCGTACATCATTGGCAGTGGTGCCGTGCGTGGCACACGCTACACCAAGGCAGACGTTCCCGAGATGCCCGTGCTGGTATGGGTGATCCACTGGGACAAGGCAAGCAGGCGAAAGGATGACGACAACGCCTTGGGCACGCTCAAACATCTACGGGATGGCATCTGTGCTGGACTCGGATTGGACGATAGGGTTTTCGTTACGTCGATGGCCTTCCAGCGCATTGATCCGAACAAAAAAGGATTCACCGAGGTTTTTATTCGCTCCGCCAATGCCGAAGAAAGAAAGATGTTATCGTGACGGACATCAGGTACAATCAGATCAACGACATACAGAAGCCCCGGCGCTGCGTCAACAGCCCGAGGCATGGCACATGAACTACGGAGGTTCACATGCAAGACTATTCTATCTCAACCCTCAACAAAGCAGATGTTCTCGAACGGTTCTGGTCAAAAGTTGACAAGAGCCAATCGTGCTGGCTCTGGCAAAATGCTATCGGCACCAAGGGCTATGGCATCTTCACTATCAAGAAGCGGAACTGTGTTGCATCTCGCGTAGCCTGGGTGCTTACATATGGGCCTATCCCGCAAGGGAAGTACGTGTGCCATCATTGCGACACCCCCGCGTGCGTCAACCCCGATCACCTGTTCTTAGGAACTCAAAAAGACAACCTGCATGATATGAGCAGGAAGGGACGCCGAGGTATTTGGCATCCTGCGGGGGAGATGAACCCCAAGGCCAAGCTAACCAAAGAGCAGGTAGCAGAGATTCGACAGGTGTACCGACGATACGACAGGGTGTTAGGGGGAGGAGCCTTGGCCAAGAGATTCGGGGTCTCCTTGTGCGCAATCACCGCGATCATTCGTGGCGATACTTGGAAGGAAGGCAATTGATATGTCCGGTTTGGATTTTCTCCAGGCAGCATTCAACGTGGCAGTCTTTATCTTCATCATCTACCTGCTATGGTGCGGGGTATGTGAGATAGCAAAGCGAGGAAAGAAATGAGCGACCTTGCCACACGCAACGAAATCAACCGGCAGCAGATGGATGAGTGGGAAGCGGAGTTCACACGGGCGACCGTGCCGCTCACCTATGACTTTGCAGGCTATCTCCGGTATGTGTGGGGGGATCAGCAACGCATGTCATCCATGCAACTCCTCACCAATATCATGCAACCACGATACGAGATATGGCTGACAGAAAGGAACAGGCAACCATGAGCGAGACAGCACGAGAGCGGGTAGCAGAGGGCTACACAGCCGGAGAGCGTACACGGATGATCGCCCTGCGCGTGGCGAAAGATGTAGGCGCTATATATGGCCCGGATGCAGCGACAACCGTCGCTGAACTGTTCGATCAGCACGAAGCCGCGTTTGACACGACAAGGCAGGTCGATGATGCAGACGAAAACCGTGAGGCAGAGCGACCCGATACCACCGTCTTGGTTCGCCTGCGGGACGGTACGCGCATCCGATCAGACCCCATGCCACGAACCACGGCACACGAACTTCACTCGTGGATTCTCAGTTATTTCCCAACGGACAACGTTGCTGCGGACATTTTGCAGGAAACGGTTGTCTGGCAAGGCGGATTCGGTGAAGGACAGGAGGGAACGTGATGGCGGTTTATGTCGATAACATGCGTTCGCAGACTGGCAAGTGGGCAGGGCACATGGTCGCGGACACTCGCGAAGAGTTAGAAGAAATGGCTAAGGCAATTGGGCTGCGGCCTGAATGGATACAGCGGCCAGGGACGCGACTAGAGCATTACGACGTCACCCCTGCTAAGCGGTGGGCGGCTATCCGCGCCGGTGCAATCCCGGTCACATGGCGGCAAATGGCGCGAATCATCGCCCGAAACGAACAGGAGCAACACGATGAACGACATGTGGGGTGAACTCGACCACCACTACGGGCCAATGGCAGAGCCGCACCTGAACAGCGACAGCGTTACCGCAAACGACAGGAGGGCAGCGATGAGCGATCAGAACCAGACACTAGTGGAAGAAATTGAGGACTTCCTTGTGAGCGCTTACCGCTGGGGACAATCAGGTGCGTCATATGCCCCTGGGAAAGCGGCGCTAAGCCTTGCCAACAAAGTCGCCGAGATTGTCGAGGCTGGCGTGGCGCGGCGGTTGATGAGCGATGCGGCGGTGTATGCGCTAACTGACGGGTGGCTAGAGAAGTCGATGGAGTATTGGTCAGTCCGAGCGGGCGACAAGCGCCCATCCGCTGCCGAGCAATCCGTCAAGGCGTTTACGAATGGCATGACCGCCGCCATCGCCGCCATTGGGATTGAGGTAGGCCATGAGTAGCGCACCTGCCTATACGTCACCGCCACGCCCACGCCGCCACTTCGATTACCGCACTTGCATCATCACGGACACGCCCGACGGCCCGCATCAGTTCATGCCGGAGCAGGAATCGCAGGTGATGTGCCGGTTGTGCCAGGTACGGCTGAGTTCGAGGCCGCAGAAGCCGGAGCGCACGCTGATCTGCCAGGAATGCAAGCAGCCATTCACCACCACGATGCGCGGGACATCGTTGAAGTATTGCGGTCCCACATGCCGCTACCGCCACGATCAGAAGCGCAAGGCCGAGAAGTACGCCGCCGAGCGGGTGCCAGATCGGGCGACGAAAGTACGTGGATCTATCCCGACCAGGATGTGCGCCCACCCGTCGTGCGGCGCGGAGTTCACCCCGGCGTGCAAGCACGCTGCGTTCTGTTCGCGGGAGTGCAGGGACGATGTGCGGCGGGCACGGGAACGGGCGAAGTACATCCCGGTCGGCACGGGGAACAAGCCGCGCAAGAGGCAACCAGCCCGCATATGTGACCGGGCAGGTTGCGGCACGGAGTTCACACCCGGAAATGCAAAGGGCCGGTATTGCTCGCCCATATGCAGGCGGCAGGCATGGGAAGCACGGAAGAAGGAGATAGGGCTATGAGTGAGAATGAACGACTAGAGGCGGTGGCGAAGGCGATCTTTGATTTAGAAGGCAACTGGGACGCTTTGATCGCCTGTAGTGAAGACCCAGACCCCGCGTTCGATGAGGCGCGATTTCTCCGCGCGATGACGCTTGACCAAGCAGCCGCCGCGCTTGCCGCCGCTGACCAGTTCGGGATTGACGCGGCGCTGGATGGGGTACATGAGGAGGCAGCAGTGTGGATTGGGCCAGATGGTGACGGATACCGGGCTGAAATCAGGGTGAGAGCAATGATGTTCGGGATTAGTACCGGACCGACCCGCACCGCCGCGATCCTGGATGCGTGCCGCAAGGCGAAGGAGCAGAAGTGATGAGTTTCCAAGTAGGCGATGAAGTCATTATCAACGGCCTCGGTTGGCGCAATGTTCCGGGCGTGGTGACCAGAGTGGATGTTACAACGCCGTTCGGCATTTGCTGCGAAGTGGAAAGGCACGATGGTACAGGCCGAGGATTGTTTGAGCCTCGCTACCTACGACGCGCTGGAAAGAAGCAACGCTAACCCGCCGCCCCTGCGTCTGCTCCGGTGGGCGCAGCAGCGACGTGTTGGCTAGACGTAAGGAGGGAGTGACCAAGTTTCCCGGCAGCTCGTGTGGTGTGCCTTCACTGGCGCAGTACTTTATCCCACGAGCCTGCCACCCACATTCAGGCTGAGCGCGATGGCATCTACAAGCGATGTGCCGTGCTGATGCCCATACTGGACATACGCCGCACCGAGGCTGTACGAATGGACGTAACCATCGCGCAAGGCCGCACCAAGGAGAGATAGACGTGAACGAGCGAGAAGTGTATTGGGGCACGCGAAACCCCATCCTGCATGACCAGACCGGCGCATCGACGGACGATGTATCTGAGTTGTATTTGACCCGCGAACAGGCGGAAGCCAACTCTGCCTTCGCGGATGCTATCTACGAGGTGGCAGTGATACGACACGAACTGGATGTCAAGGAGCCACAGCCATGACGCTCACCGACACCATCCGGCGCGAACTCTGGCACGCCTACAACTGGCGGGAGACCATCGAGCGGACGGGCGCGCTATGCACAGCCGAGCAGGTAGTCGAGAGCGGGGTTGCGGAGATCGAGAAGGCCATTGCGGCGGAACACCAACCGCGCCTGACTGACATATTCCCGATTCGCATTGACCCGACGCTGCCCGATGGCACGATGGCATTTGAGCAGCCAGACGGCACGCGGGTATTGGTGAAGGAGGCCGACCATGAGTAGCGCACGGGACAGGATAGCGGAAGAGGCACGCAGCATGGCAGCCGCAGGCGTAGAGTGGGCCAAGTTTGGTGGCGAGTATCCCGACTTCGACGCGTACACCGATCGCATCCTCGCCATTGTGCGCGAGGCGCTGCTGAGTGACGATGTGATTTACGCCGCCACAGACGGGCTGAGCCTCGGTGTGCGGGACGTGTATGCACGGGATGAAGCAAGCCGTGTCGTGGAAGCCGCGCTCGACGCCGCGTTCCCCGACCATGACTGAGCGCGGCTGGTGGTGCCCGATTGCCGAGCAGACATATGATATTCTGGTTACACGTAATGGCAATCAGTAAAGGAGCACCACATGGCAGGTAAGTTCAAGGTTGAAGAAGGCGTACGCGCCACGGTAGACGGCAAGACGGGCGAAGTGTTGGGCACCTATGATGAGGGCGTGCGATTCCGTTTCGATGACGGCACCACCAGCATCGTCAAGGAGGGCGACATCGGCAAGTATGAGGAACCCAAGGCCGATGCTCCCGCTGAGGAACCAGCCCCCGACGCGCCCACTGAGTAGCACGCACAGAGAAGCCGGGGTGTTGAGCCCCGGCTTTCTTGTGTCTACTTGTTAGAGACTTTGGCAGTCACACTGCTGGTGAGCCCGGTGAATGTTTCCACCTGCAAGGTGAACCCACGTGAAGGGACCGCGATTGATACCGCGCTCTTGCCGTCCGCACTATCGAAGGCGTGCGATGCCCCTTCATACCAGTCCGTTCCATCGGTGAGCCATACACGGATCGTGCCCGTAGGGGTGCCCGTGTAGGACAGGTACATGGTGGCCGTGCTATCTGCAACCAGGTACACATCGGAGTTCGCGTCCGGCACAGGCGTTACCGCCGCCGCCGCATTGATAACGATAGGCGCATCCGAGCGCCTGTCGAGGTTGATTGTTGCCATGATGTTCTCCTAACCTAGTCGGTTGATGAACGGACTGTCGGGATGCGCAGCCGGATCATTGTCAGCCGGTGGGGATGGCAAGTCAGGCTGTGGCTGTGTTGGTGGTAGCCCTGCATCATACGCCTTGTCAGTCAGGGCCTCAGTGGTGTTCGGGCTGAATACGAACTGCCGACCGATGAGCATAATCAGGATAGGCGCGGCAATGGTCACGAAGTCCTGGATTGCGTTCAACTGCTCGTCTGTTACCGGGATACCGAACGATTGCATCAGCACAATGAACGCACCAATCAGTGAGCCAATCGTACCGATAATCGCAAGAGGTTCTTTTTGCATCACTGTCCCCTTCGCTTGGCCGTAGGCTTTTGGCCATACATAACCCCTGCAATATTCCGAAGTTGCTCCAATTGTTTCGGCGTGAAGTTCGGTCCAGGTTCACCGGGGAACGAGCGTGGCTGCGCGGGCGCTGCCTTTACGGGCCGACTTGATTGCCCCGGATTCGTCGATGCAAAGGGAGACTTCCCTACCGCCTTCAACGTGCCTGGCCCCGACACAACACCACGGCCAGCAGATGATTTACCGGCAGGCGTGGGTTTTGAGGGCTTTGCCCACGGGTCATTCTTTCGTGCCATGACATTTCTCCTTACAGCGCGATCCCGAGGACTCGGAACAGCACCACGATAATCACAATCAACACGACAACGTAAATCAACAGGCTCAATGGGTCTTGTCTGTCCATGATGGATTCTCCTTGGTTCACGACTGCACGGTGCCCCATGTTCGCAACACCCGCATAGGGCGGCGGAAGATAGGCAAGTACAACGTTATCACAACGTAGTGCCCGATCACCTCCTACGCAATCGTCAACGTGTGAAGCACCTCATCCTGCACCCAGCCAGTCCCGATACCGGGGATACTGATGTCATACCACGCGATACCCTCCACCTCCTTCGGCCCGGATACAATCGTGCCCTTGGTGCCAGATGGGAGTGTGCGAACGACGTTGCTCTTGTTGTTGGCGTAGTCCCAGAAACCCGGCGATGTCCGCAGCAACAACTCGAACCGCGTGGTGAATGTCCGCTGCTTGGTAGGGGTCGGAGCGATGCCGCCGCTCACATGGGCAACGATGTCTGCATGGAACTTCTTGACCATCGGGTAGTACGAGTAGTTCCAGATTTCGTTATTGTTGGCCCTCATCAGCAACGGGCAGTTCTTGCCCGTCCAGTAGTTATGCTGGAGCAAACCAGCCTGCGGGGTGAGCCCACGGGATTGAAGCACCCCGGCATCCACGGCGGCAGCAATGCGACGAGCCTTGGCATGATCCGTTCCAGCATCTACGCACAATTCGTGATGATCGCTGGTGTGGTTCCCCGTGTAGGTGCCCGCAGCCCAGGTATCCTCATCGTACGGCGTGAGTTGGATAACCTTGTTGTCGTCACTGACCGTGTTGTATCCCGCTGCTGGATCGGGGTTGCTCATCAGGTAGCGATAGTGCATATCCGCATCGGCACCGGCATTGAAGTTCGCTGTCTCGTGACGGGTGACAAACTTCACATCACTGGCAGCACGTTTCGTATTGCTACGCACGTTGGTGTTGCCAGCGGGGATGATCTTGATTTCTACCAAGATGTCATCTGGCAGGTACACGGGTTTCGCCAACCCAACGAATGTGTAAGTCTTAAGTGCCATGACTATTCCTCCTTGTCCCGTAAGTCCAACGCGTCCTCACGTTCGCCTTGCCGTACATCGGTTGCATCTTGCAGCACGCCTACCGCCGCCTGATCTGCTCCTTCCTTGTCGTGCGCACGCTGCCGATGCGATAGCCTGATAACACGTTTGTCCAACTCCATTCCTTTGAGACTAATATGACGGCCACGGGTTGCATTGATTCTACTTGTCTCTGCAAGCACGAGCGCCGTTTCGTCCAACTTGTCCTGTGTTTCCTGTTGCCGCAAATCACGGGCATCCTTGGTTTCAACAGGCCGTCCCCAGTTCTCTGCCCGGAGTGCGACGATAAACCTGTACCCACGCCATACCGCGTAGATGGCAAGCGCCGCCGTTACCACATAGATAATCTCGCGGGCTGTTTCGTTGAATGGCATCCTGTCCCGGGCAACTAGCCAGACCAGCACGAACTCGAAAGTGGCACGCGCAAAGCCCTTCATAGCAAGCGCCCCCTCGCGCTGCAACAGGGTTGTAGCAAGCCGATCCTCTTTCGCCTGTGGCCTTAGTGCCCACCAGGTTTTTCCATGGACCGCAGATTGTGCGATGGTGGTGAGAAACAACGTCCACACGACTATCAGTTGGAAAACATCTTCACTCATACCGAGCCCCCTTGCCCCCGTTGGTGGCGCAGCGTTGCCACCATCGCGTGTTGACGGCGCTCACGAATACGGGTGGCCGAATCAAGCGCAGCCTGTTCCTCCTCTTTGAGGTATTGCATGAACTGGTCCTCTTGCATGTGCGGTCGGCACCGATGCGTCAGGATGCACCATATGTCGTGCAGTTTATTCATCATACCGCTCATTGGTTCGCCCCCGGTGGGCGTGTCAGCAGTTCCCAAAGACGTGTATTCTCCACGTTCAGTTCGGCTATCTCCTGGTCCTTCGCTTTGATCGTAGCCGCCGACTGTTCCTGGAGTGCTTCTGCCCTGCCTTGCGCCTTGGCCCACTTGTAGAGAATCCCGATAGTGGTCGGCCCGCCTATCGCGGTTATGAGTAGGGCTATGCTGTTCCCGTCCATCACCACCCCGCCCTTGCTTCGGCACCAAGTACAGATGAGGCCGTGCTGTTATGTTGTTGCGCGGTACATTCATTCATGCCCCCTCCCCTGCTATATCGTCATTCCTTGCGGGATGAACAACATGTCCTCCTGGTTTAGGCGAATCATGAATCCCACGGTATCAATCGGGGTGGTTGCAAAGACAGATGGATACCAGCGCGGCAGGGTAGCCCCATCACCCAGCCGAACCCGGACTTCACCGGGGCGGGTATCAATCACCGTTGCAAATGGATTGGAACGGGTCACTTCACTCATGCGGTCAGGTCCAGTCTCGCGGAAATGCTTACCCATGTCACCGTGTAGGTGCCCACGCCCCAGGTCGTCATCGGGCGAACGGTAATCGCGCCACCGGGGGATGATGTATTGACATGATTCCATGTCCATGTCAGGTAGTTCGCATTATCTGGCACCGGGATCAGGTCGGTACTTGCTCCCGAGGTGCTTGCCCCGATGACGCTGTACCCAAGCGCCAGGCTGGTCGTGGGGCCACCCGTGATCCTCATCGCAACCGAGACTTCAACGGTGTACTGGGTACTTGGGAGCAACCCGGAGAAACCAAGGTCGCCCACCGTAACCCCGTCTTGTGTGGGCTGCCGTGTCCCTGCTGTTGAAACCGTCTGGTTCGCCGCATAGGTTCCCCGGTCGGATTTCGGCCTGCGCTGTGAAAGCAGGAGGTCTACTTCGGCCTCAGTGTAGTACCGGGCATCAAGTGTTCCCGTGGTGATCTTGGCGATATTGACCGCGCCATCAGCGATCATGTCTGTGTCGATATACCCGTTGCTGATTTGCACGTTCGCGGGCACACGCACGTCTGCAACCTTGTTGGATGCAATCGAGGACACGCCGGGATCAACTGTGATGTTGGCAAGCGGGTGTTCCCAGATGCCACCAGTCGTTTGTGTCAGCGATGGCGCAACCGGGGATGCAGCAGGCGTGCCCTTCTTGACCACCAGCCGTGTTCGCCCCTCAACATCGGGACCACTCCCCGGCACCATCACTTCAATAACGACGGTATCAATCCGGGGTTGGGTATCCGGGGCATCAATCGTCAGCGATTCCTCCCCCGGTTGGTCGTACAGTACGCCCTTGACGAGATGCACGCCTGAGCGCACAAGCACAGCCATACCCGCGCCGCTCGAATACACACTGGATTCATTCAGGAAACCGGCGATATAGCCGTCACTCCACAGACCCCGAAAGTACAACGGCAGGTTGCCCACGTCCAGCGGGCCAGACATGCCAACGACCTTGGACGATGAGATATGCACTTCATCGGCAATCGCCGCCCGGATATAATACGGACCCGGCGATCCGTTCAGCACGAGTTCATACATGCCGCCAACAGTGACAGCAGTAGAGATGAGCGAATCATCAACATGGCGGCGAATCGCTACCTCTGTCCCGTCAGGAACAGCGGACCCATCGTCTACCCGTCTGATATATCCCCTGATTAGCATGGTATCTCACCGTCCTTTGTTTCTATTGTCGCGTTCACAGCGACACCGCTACTGTCATTTGTCCATCTGATAGAATACGAGAAAGCCCCCGCGTCATAGCAGTGACCGGAGGCGCGGCACAACGTTTATAGACTGGAGTAACGCTATGCACCCTCAGTGTACTCGCCCCCACCATTTCACTCAAGAACAAGTAGACAAGTTCTGGTCGCGTGTAGATCAGTCGGGCGGACCTGATGCCTGCTGGCCGTGGACAATGAGTTGCCACAAGTACGGATATGGGAAGATGCATTGGCTTGAACAATGCGGCGACCAATCGACGATTCATGTTTACGCCCATAGGGTTGCCCTCATCCTTTCTCTTGGTGTCCACATAGATAGCCTGCACGCACTCCACAAGTGCGGCAATCCCATGTGCTGCAATCCTGCACACTTATACGCTGGCACTCCCAAAGACAACATGAACGACACGATAGACATGGGCAGGCGCGGGCCAATGCTTCCACAGAAACGCGACCAGCCCGTAGAACCACCGCGCAAGTTCAGCGGTGAGGGCAATAGCCATAGTAGATTGACTGAGGACGATGTTCGTGAGATTCTACGACGATACGAACAGCGGGATACCACACTCGCAAGCCTCGCCGCCGAGTTCGGGGTAAGCCGCAATGCGATCTGGATGATTACAAGTGGCAGAAACTGGAAGCACATATCATTCCCCGATGATTGACTACTTGTATGCAGCCCTTGTCACTCTCATGGTAGTGCCGTCGTTTGCTGGATTCGGCTCAACCTCGCCGTTCAATGCCCGTTTGATAAGGATAATCGCCGCTTGATTCGTTGGGTCGAAAGCAAAATTGTAATCATACAAATCGACCACTCTCATGTACATAGATAGCCGCTCGCGCTGCAATGCATCGTGGGCTTGCTGATCTATCCCGGCGTACAAATGCCAATGCTCGGTAACGACCCGGAAGGCAATATCCATGTTAGATCGACTTCCTGAATACACAAGGAAATCGACCACGCTTCCCCCTACCATCCTTCGCCCCTCGTCCCATGCTTTTTGATATGTCCACATGCCGGGCATGCCGATGAAAGGTGGTTGTCGTGGGTCTTGCGGGTAGCCCATGACTTTGCTCATGGCATGAAATATTTGCCACTCTGTCTTGCTCGTGGTGCCACGCACAAACCCCGGTGGCGGCTCACTGGTCGGACCCTTGTAACCCTTATCCTTTGGCTCCCGGTACATGCGGGGACCCGTAGGAAGGGCAGGTGGTGTGCGTAATCGCGGTGGCCTATACAGGTCCCTATTGGTGCGTTCACGGTCCACTTGGCGGCTCCCTCAACTCATTCGCGGGGAGCACCATTTCGACAATCGAAAGCTGTTTCACAGAACGCGGGTCTACGCCTGTCTTTTCCGAGCCGGATACTTGCGCCACCCGGACACGGTAATGCCGGTCACGGTGGATGAACTCGCACAACTCGGTACTGTGAGCGAGGTCGTCGAGATGGTTGGCAATGTCGTTGACGCCCATGCCCATAAACGACACCTTCTTCAAGTCCACCTCAAACGTCCACGTGATAGTGGACAGCGGTATCTTGATGAACTTCACAAGGAAGGAACGCATCACCGGGGAATACTTGGGGTTGTCACTGGCAAAGTCCAGACGGAACCGGATACGCCGTGTCAGCAATCCGGCGCTGAATGTCGCATCGCCCTCAGTCTCAATCAGGTTGAACGGGAATATTGCCCGCCCAATCCGGTCCATCTTGCCCATCAGGTGCCAGCCCGGATCAGTATCGCTCTGGTAGAACAAACTGATTTCGCCCGTAGGCGTGCCGTCGCTGAACACATCTTCGGTATTGATTTCGCAGTGGCCGTTCAACTTGTAGAACGCGATCATATCCGCGTCAAACCATCCGGTCGTCAGCGACCCGCGTGGGGCAAAGTCAGCAACCCCGACCTGCATCCCTGCCTTGGGATTGTGGAACGTCACGGGCAAGTCCTGATAGTACATCTCGCCAGCATAGCCCCACCACAGCCGGTACTCACCATCTGCTTCCGATACATGTGCCCATGTGGGTAACCCGCTTACATCCGGGCTTGTCCAGACAGGATGCCAGCCATATCCGGTAAAGCGCAGGATAGTGGACCGTGCGTTCACCGTGGGGAATCCCGTCATATCGTCCTGGTACTGACGGCGCACATGGTAGAACTCTTGCCCCTCGCTGACTACGACCTGCGCCCCCTCGATCACGGCAATCAGCCCGTTATACTCTGGCTCCAAATCAACCACGCGGCCACGCAGATCAGCCGGTAGCCCGTGCCGTCCGTCCGGCCCCATTGATGTGATGATGCCGCCGTTGTACCCGTGGATACCGAGGCCAACACTGACGTACATGGATTCGCCACGCCATACGGTCGATGCCAAGCCCTGATCCGGGTGCCGGGGGAACTGCAAATGTGTTCGCACCAGCCGTGCAAGTCCCCGGTCATACGCCCACACATCTCGATTGGTGATGATGTGAATCGTCGGGTCCTGCCGCTGGTCCATGAACACCACAAGGTTGCGGGGCACATGCCCGGATGGAAGGGCAAGGTTCGGGTCAGCCACTTCCCACGCCGTTGCCAGATACTTGATCCGCAGCACACCCTCATAGGTGAGCGCCACGATCTTGTTATCCCATACCACAAAGGCAATGATGTTCAGATCGGTATACGGGGTGATCGTGCCAAGATCGTTGACCGTGGCATACCCGCCAAGGCCAAGGGGTATCCACAAGAGATTGTTGTACTCTACGGCCTTGTTCGTGGGCTCTGCTGCCAGTGTCCCGATTGACGTAAAGACGCGGGTTGTGTCGTTCCACCTCGCGAGTGTCGTGCTAAACGCGCACCATAGTGACGGTGCCCGAGCCGGATAGTCCTCCAGTGGATAGGCTCTCGATACGTCACCAGACGGTGCGGGGAATGTGTGCGTAAGCGCAGGTAGCGTAACCATTCCCGGATAGCGTGTTTCGAGTGTGCCCGTCCAGTACGTTTCGTCATCAACACCCTCTTTCAAGGTTTCATTGCCGATACCGCCCGTAAACGATGACCAGATTGCCACGCTTTGCAGCGGGTCAGAATCCTGCGAGTAATCGCCAAACGTGACCTTGCCCATCAACCGTGCAAGATTGTTCGGACGCACGTCGCCCTCAACCGGAAGGTCGATGCCATCCAGCCGAACGGTATTGTTGTTTGCCTGGACGTGCTTCATGCGTTACCCCTAACTTGGCAGCTTGACTGTTCCTGGTGGGAAAGACCGGATTACCATACTTCGCCTGCCATCCGCGCCTTGCCGCTCCATTGCCAGCATCCGGTCACGCTCGCCTTGGGTAATGCCCATGCTTACGTCATGCTGCAACAGGATCGCTGCCGCCTCATGCACCACCCAGTCAAAGGGAATGTGTGTGCGCATATCGTCTGATAGCAACTGGTCAGGACGGCGTGACCCGATGATGCGCAAGGTGGAATATCCACGGCCCGAGTAGGAATAGTTGCCACTCAGGGAGAACTCGCGGGTGCCGCGTGACAAGTGCAGGTTCTTGGCCGGGACTTCCTTGCGTTTGCCGTACCGATCAATCGCCTGCACCCCCGAGAAGTGGGAGAACTCAGCCGGGATCGACAGGTATTCAGCATCATGGTCAATCGTCACATCGTAAGGCAGCGGCGCGTGTTCATCACCGGCCCGCGCAATCGCCTGGTTTATAGCCCGGTTGTACTGATCTACCTTCCAGCCGTTACCCCGGTAGTTGTACATCTCATAGGTATCGCCGGGGACAGATAACGCAGGCAACGGCGGCTCAATCATGATCGAACGATTTGTCGGGTTGTTGCTCATCACCGTGCCAATATGCCCCACGTTCTGCGCCGACGCCGACGAGATACAGATAACCTGCATCCCCTTGAAGGCGTTGACTTCCTGTGCGAGGTTCACGTTATCGACAATCATCGCCTCGGTGCCGGTCGCGGTTGCCGTCACTGTCGTGAGGTCGCCAAGGGATTCAGCCACTGCACGCCGTAATTCAGACCGGCTGGGGCCAAGTTGCGGATACACCGGGGCCGGGACGATTTCCTGGCTCAGCGGATACCCGATGATGTCAAAGGTTTCCTCGTACCGGAACCCGTTGTCGGCCTGAACCAGCAGGAACCATTCGCCGGTCACATCGTAAACCGTGGTGACAACCGACGCTTCATACGTGCCGCCGCCAATCTCCCGGAACGATACCGGGAACACCGTGTCGTCCGGTCGATTGGCGGTAAGAACAGTGAAGGTTGCGCCAAGGATCGCGTTGCCAGAGGCATCAAAGTGATTGATGCTGGTTCGCAGTGTTTCGCCTATGATGCCTCGAATAGCCATGATACTCTCCCCGCCGCTAGGCGATACCTACCCACGCCCCGCTTCTGCGGATATACAGGTTGTCAGTAGTGCTTACCCCGTCGGTACGCCGGTAGGTTGAGCCGTTCGGACGCGCAGCAGATGGCGCACCTGCG
>Ga0209431_10000169_pt1 | contig 49910 bp, 41 predicted proteins | sample RifCSP13_3_FD_184021 | JGI IMG/M metagenome (GOLD analysis project Ga0209431, IMG submission 184021) | Soil microbial communities from Rifle, Colorado - Rifle CSP2_sed 13_3 (SPAdes) (version 2) | ecosystem: Environmental > Terrestrial > Deep subsurface > Rock core/Sediment | place: Rifle... | reverse complement strand
CTTGCTTGATGCTGCAGTGTTTCAAAACCCAAAAAGCTTAGCATCGATAGCTCTGAGTCAAGTATCAACCGGATACGTGGACTTTCTGCCATTTGAGACGCGCCATTTGTTCCCAGAAAAGAATTCCACAATCTGGAATTTGAATCTGAGTTCTGGACGACTGTCAGACTGCTCAAGCAGCGTTACAAGCAAAAACCTAAGAAAAACACATGATCTTTGCCATAACAGCGTTGGGAACTAAGTTTGCAGGTGGTCTTAGGCTTCTATTCTGCAAAGACCCCATAACCGCGCGTTCCGGGAGATTGTCTAACCATGCGCTACACGAAATGGATTCTCAATTGTGTTGTTACCCTGTGTGCTGTACTTCTGCTGACCACGTCCGCAAAGGCGGACACTATCACCATCGTAGGCGTACAAAGCGGCGCGTTTTCAACTGCGACTGTGGTATGTGAGTTCAACGCGCAGACGAACACCTTAATCTTCACCATTACTAACACCTCTGCCATCACGACGCCGGGGTCGACTTCAGCTATCACAGGAATTGGTTTCGACTTGCCGCCGCGCGGTAATGCCAGCCCATCCGGACTTAACGGGTTCTCCGGTTCTCAAGCGCCGAGTTTATCCTCGAATTTCACTTTCTCGGACGCTGACCTCGGGACTGTGCCGCACGGCTTCGGAGACCCGCCGCCTGTGGTACTGGATTTCGGATTCATTACCGGCCCCAACGGCAATTTCTCAGGAGGCAACGTGGCCGATGGGTTATTACCCGGTGAGAGTGCATCATTCACTGTGTCAGGAGCCGCATTTGCGGGTTTGACAGAGGAAGAAATCTGTAATGCAATCTTTGTCAGATTTCAGAATGTGCCCCTCGAGGCTGGAGGTGAGGGAAGCGACGTAGGGGTCCCCGAGACTCCCATTCCCGAGCCTGCATCCATCCTGCTATTGGGCTCTGGTCTGCTTGGAGCAGCGGGAGCGGTTCGTCGAAAGCTTAAGACCCGCGGTTAAGATTACATCGAGGGCGGCGCGAGGTTCAGCGCCGCCCGAACCTATGCAATGAAGTCCCAGCCGAAGTAGGGGATTGTTCAACAAAGTAACAACCCTCCGCCTCTTGTTGCATCGTTCATTAAGTCGATAACCTCAAACCAACGAATGCCCAAAAACATTATCGTCAGTTTTCCAGTCTGGACAGCACTAAGTCTTCCCCGGCGTAATTGAAATCTTCCGGCTTGACGTCAGGCGGATTAGCTCGCTCCCACCGGATTGTGCGGCGTAGGCCTTCCGTCCGCTCCACAATTTCCTCAAAGCCAAGTTCTCTTCTAATGCGACTGCTGTCGATCACCAAATGCTGCCGCAGATCAATCTTGCTGCGCATGTCTGGAGGTAACTGCTCTGGTGCAAGCGCTACGATACGACCTTGCCATCCGACCACTTTGGCAATTTCACGGATCCACTCTGCCTCGGTGAAAGTTTCAGATTCGGCTACGTTATAAATTCGGCCCGCCGAATCGTCGTTTGTGACGGCAAGTACTATAGCGGCAGCCACGTTTTCCACATATGACCGCGGCCAAAACCACTCGTAAAAAAGTTTCTCCATTAGAATTACCGGCCGCGCGTCATCCATCCGTTTTATATAAGGAAAGAGCCGATGTTGGTAATCACCAGGACCATACGTCGCCGGTAACCTTAAGACAGTCACCGCAAATTCTGGGTCACTCATTACGCGGCGTTCGACCGCAGTCTTGTTATATTCCAGTCCGCCAACGCTCAACTTGTCTCGCAAGGGTGAATCTTCTGTCAGCGGCATCGATTCCGGCTCTCCGGGCTCAGAGCGATGTAACCTACCGAAGGCACGGTAAACATCCCCGCTGCTGAGGACGACGCCCCTTTGCGCCACACCTTTGAATCTCAACACTCGATTTCCGTCTTCCCTGGTGAACGCAACCATATCCAATACTATTTCAGGTGAGAGCCTTCGCAATTCCTGTAGGTGATTTCCAAACTCTGAGAAGTCGCCGTGGACGTGACGCACCTGAGACGAAACATCAATTTCTGTTTGGCCCCGATGGAAAACAGTAACTTGATGGCCGAGCTCGATTAGGCGCCTGACTACGTATGGTCCAATGAATCTAGTTCCTCCCAATATTAGGACGTCCATTGATGGTCCTCTCTGGAACCGGAGATGCGGATGTTAGATTCTGGGATCTGCGAACTACTCATCTCTTGTCATGGTAAAGACATGAGGACTTGGAACTGGATTTGCAGTTGGGCCCGCTTAGGTAGAAGTGGGAGTTCAATGTGCTACGGGGCGCGATTACGGCTCTACTTGCCACTGGTTGCCCGTCGAGATGTTCCAGGCAAGCTCCGCCCCGATGTGTGCACCAGTTGCACCACCGGTCTGTCCCGTGTTGTTCAGCGCATACATTTCGGGATAGCGAGGATCGTTAGGAATAGCATCCGAATGAAGAAGATAATTTGGTTCGGCTTACAGGACCTCGGGCATCGCACGTAATGCTTCAATTGCTTCAAGCGTGTCCTCGGGCCGCACCACCGCACGCCGAAGTCCGGGAACCACTGCATCGGCGTTCAAAGTTTCTATTCGCACTGGGATATCGATTGTACGCTTTGTTCGGACCAGCTCTGATGTGACTGATGTCTTTGACAGCTAGCCCGGCCTCACTAAACCTAACCAGGACTTCTCCGGGAACAAAATGGTCAGTCAACGACGGGTTTTTGGAACCAGAGCTCGCCGGTTCGGGTGAGGCGTACGGGTTAACCATCCCGTCAACAAGCAGGAACAAACCGCACAATATCGCAAACGTAAGGCTAGCGCGCACGAGCCGTGAAAAACCAACGTGAAGAAGCGATCGACTCAAAATGCACCCCGGTTTATGGAGACTCGGCGCAGCGATTACTCTCAAGCTCAAGCCATGAGGCAAGGTTTCTGAACCTGAACGGATTAAGGTTGTGAGAAGCTTCTTTAAGAGGCCTTACTTTGACTCAGCCGTTCAGTTGTTCTAATGGATAGGTTAGTCGGCAACAACCAATCGATACTTTCAGTCGAGCATACATTACGCCTATATTCGCTGGGCCACAAGAACCGCGAAGCGCAATGCCAGAGATTCCTGCGACGCACCACCGCGCTCCAAATACGAACTAAATGATTCCATTCAGACTGCTGGGGCGGGGCGCTCCCTGAATCCGCACCGGGGGCTGAGGGGCGCAACATACCTTAGCCAGACGGTCTCGATCACGCCGCATCTCCTGGTCGTCATTTAGCCATCCCAACACGTCCTTTAATACTCGTTTCGCATCTGGGTCCTCTGGTTCAACAATGCGGTAGTGCATCCACTGACCTTCGCGGCGCGCCCCTACAATTCCAGCTCGTCGTAAGTATGCCAAGTGACGACTGATCTTAGGCTGATTCGTTTTTAGAACCTCAACAAAAAAACAGACACACACCTCGTCAGTCCCGATTAGGTTCAGCAACCGTAAACGGGTGCGGTCCGCCAATGCGCGAAAGAACAGCTCTTTATCCAGACTCTTGTCACTCATAACGAAATAAATCCTACCACAAATATATGCCTTGACATATATCGTGAACCGTGGATAATGAGGGCTGCATATTCGCATAGACGTATATGCGAAGTCCGACGGGATGGCAGGGACGGAAAGATTGGCAAACTACTAAAGGAGCAAGATATGTCGCAGCAAATTGAAGAAGCCGTGAAGTCGAGATACGGCGCGGTAGCAACTAGTCCATTATCATCAACCAATTCCGGAGTACGAGCGGTCGCGGAGGCGTTCGGCTATTCGCCAGAAGAGTTAGCTTCAATTCCCGCAGAAGCCAACATGGGTCTCTCATGCGGCAACCCTACGGCAACCGCAAACTTGCGGGAAGGCGAAACCGTCGTAGACCTTGGCTGCGGCGGTGGATTGGATGTGTTTCTCGCCGCTGCCAAAGTCGGTCCTACCGGCCGCGCAATCGGCATTGATATGACACCAGAAATGATCGAGCGCGCCCGGCGTAATGCTGAACGAGGCAATAACGGGAAGCCTTTCACGAATGTCAATTTTCACCTGGCGACAATAGACAAGTTGCCACTCCCGGATAACTCAGTTGACTGTGTTATCAGCAACTGCGTGATCAATCTAGCAACAGACAAAACCGCAGTGTTCCGGGAAATCGCACGCGTTCTAAAACCCGGCGGACGATTGGCAGTGAGTGACATTGCCCTGAAACAACCGCTGCCTCGCGAATTGAGTGAAGATCTGCTCGCCTATGTCGGCTGTATCGGGGGCGCGATTCTGATTGAGGATTACAGGAAAGGCCTCATCGATGCGGGGTTTTCTAATCTCGAAGTGGTTGATTCTGCATCAGACCTTAACGCCTACGCAAAGCTGGAAAATCAGTCAGGGTGCTGTTCGCCGACGACTAACAAACCGGTCTCGCCGGCGCTGCCCGTCGCGCAAGCCGCTTCGAGTTGCTGCGGGCCTAGCGCGTCGGAAAAGTCTCAACCGACATCGGCGGCGAGTTGCTGCACTCCAGAAGTGCCCTCGGAAGGTCCTGAAGGACAAGCATTTGAGAGGTTCGCCGAACTGCTGACGCGGTACAACGTCAACCACTATGCCGCGAGCGTAAAAGTGTTCGCGATTAAGTGAGGTTGTATGGAAACTTCCGTTAATTACCAACCGCAAGGTGGGGCGACGGAGTCCATTTGCGAAAAGCGATCCAGACTCTCGTTTCTGGATCGCTTTCTGACGCTTTGGATCTTTGCAGCGATGGCTCTCGGTGTCGGTATTGGTTATAGCAACCCTGGCATCGAGAGCTTCATCAATCGCTTTCAGGTAGGGACGATTAACATACCCATAGCAATCGGGCTGATTCTGATGATGTACCCGCCTTTGGCAAAGGTTCGTTACGAGGCAATGGGTGAGGTCTTTCGGGATCTGAAGATACTTGGTCTGTCGCTGATCCAGAATTGGATTATCGGACCAATATTAATGTTCGCTCTCGCTGTTATCTTTTTGCGCGATTATCCGGAATACATGATCGGCCTGATTATGATCGGACTGGCCCGCTGCATTGCCATGGTAATCGTATGGAATGAGTTGGCACACGGGGACAATGAGTATGCGGCCGGTTTGGTGGCATTCAACAGTGTCTTCCAAGTTCTCTTCTATAGCCTTTATGCGTGGGTGTTCATTACGTTCCTGCCCCCGCTTTTCGGTCTGGAGGGTAGTGTCGTTCAGGTCAGCGTAGCGCAGATTGCCAACAGCGTTATGCTTTACCTCGGCGTCCCGTTTATTGGGGGAATGGTGACACGCTTCGTCCTCCTCAGAGCGAAAGGAAAACAGTGGTACGAGGACGTGTTCATTCCGAGGATCAGTCCAATCACACTTATTGCGCTGCTCTTCACAATCGTTGTCATGTTCAGCTTCAAAGGTAACTTGATCGTGCGATTGCCACTCGACGTTATTCGAGTCGCAACACCACTTCTCATCTATTTCGTCGTGATGTTCCTGGTCAGTTTTTATATGGGCCACAGGATCGGGGCCGATTACTCGAAAACGGTAACCCTATCGTTCACTGCCGCGAGCAACAATTTTGAGTTGGCTATTGCAGTCGCGGTGGCGGTGTTCGGCATTGGCTCTGGTGTCGCATTCGCGGCTGTTATCGGGCCGCTCGTCGAAGTGCCAGTGCTAATTGGACTCGTTAGCGTCGCACTCTGGTTTCGAAAGCGGTTCTCAATGCGAATAGTATCTGCGTTGCCCGTACAAGCTGCCCAAACAACTGTTGAAGACGCACAATGAGAAGTGTTGCTGAAAGAGTCGGCGCTAACGTTCGGCGCTAGTTTTGGAAAAACAATGGTGGATCAAAAAAAGAGTGTGCTAATCCTCTGCACAGGCAATTCCGCCCGCAGCCAAATGGCGGAAGGCATCCTGAGACATTCTGCTGGCGAACAGTTTGATGTAGCCAGCGCCGGAGTTGCTCCAACAGAGGTGCGTCCTGAAGCCATTGCAGTCATGCACGAAATTGGCATTGATCTATCGAAACATAGATCTAAGTCAGTTGACGAGTTTATATCCCAGGAATTCGATTACGTCATCACGGTTTGCGACAACGCAAACGAGCAGTGCCCCGTGTTCCCCGGTGTTGCCAACCGTGTACATTGGAGCTTCGAAGATCCTGTGGCCGCAACGGGTGATGAGAAGGCAAGACTTGATGTTTTTCGCCGAGTGCGTGATGAGCTAGCTAACCAACTCAGTTTGTTCGTTGCTAAGGTGGCTAGCTAAGAACCAGGAACTTTTTTACAACTTAACCGCCTGGATCCTCCCTATTGATCTTTCAAGCCAGTCTTTTCAAGAAGAAGTCTAAGACCCTTATGCCCCCCATAATCAGCCCAACCCGCGGCGGTGCTTTGAACCTTGGTGTCTTTGATATTCGGGTCTGCGCCTTGGTCCAGCAGAAACTCAACCATTTGTCGGTGGCCCCGGAGCGCAGCGTAATGCAGACCCGTACCTGCGTAATCAAAGCCCGGCGGAATGGCGTCGATCTCCGCTCCCTTCTGCAGTAGCAACCTGGCCGCTTCGATACGATTGTGAGCGCACGCGTAAACGAATGCGTTGTTGACGATGTTCTGCCACTCGTGTAATCCGATCTTGTTTGGCAAGTCCGCGCCGTCAAGTACCAAGTACCAAACATTGAAGTAGGGTGGGATGGCTAGTCGATGACTTGGCTGTAGCCAAAGAGGGATTTTCGCGGATAAGCGCTCTGAGACCCTCAAGATCAGCTGACATGATTGCTCTTATCGCTGGGTGAAACTTGGCGTCCACAGTACCTCCATCGCTTGAAGAGTCTTTTGATGATGCTGGTCGAAAAGTAGTCTTTAAACATCGCCTTGCAATTAAACCCAGATTGTTCCGGCGCCCGATTGCCCTCCCCTGCACGGCAAACGTCTTGGGAAAGTGTTAAGTTTTCAGCGCGAAAACACCCAAAACGGCTTTTCCGTAAAACTTTCCGGAAAAACCGTTGTTGACTTGGGGCTGGTCCGTGGCTATCCTCCGCGCCGATCCAATCCACAGCTATTACGTCAGGAGCTTCATAATGAGACACTTTTTTCTTTTAACGATCGCAAGCTTGATCGTGTTCACTGGTTGTGCCCAAACAGATAGTAATCGAAGTATTTCAGAGTCGGGCTCAGAGTCATCAACAAAAGCCGCTAAGATCCCCACCACCACCGCGTCGGATGAGGCTCGCAAAGAGTTTCTTCAGGGACGCGATCTGGCCGAACGGCTTTTGATCCAGGACTCCATCCAACACTTCGACAAGGCTACCTCGCTCGATCAGAATTTTGCACTGGCCCATCTAAGTCGGGCGAACGTCTCACCTACTGCGAAAGAGTTTTTCGATCATCTGAAAACAGCTGTGAGTTTGTCTGACAAGGCATCTGAAGGTGAACGATTATTAATTCTTGGAACGGAAGCCGGCGCCAATGGAAATTTGGAAAAACAGAAGGAGCTGCTGGAAAAACTGGTCGCGACTTATCCCAACGACGAACGCGCACGTTTTGTTCTTGGTGGTTATTATTTTGGCCAGCAGGACTTTGATACGGCAATCCAACACTACAAAAAAGCCACCGAATTGGTACCGACGTATTCACCTGCCTTCAACATTCTCGGCTATGCGCTCCGGCAACGAGAGAGTTTTGGCGAAGCTGAAGAGGCGTTCAAGAAATACATCGCACTCATACCGAATGATCCCAACCCATACGATTCACTTGCCGAGCTGTATCTGAAGATGGGAAGGTTCGACGACGCAATCACGCAATATCAAAAAGCGCTGTCGATTGATTCAAATTTCATTAACTCCCATCTTGGTATCGGGGCTGCTTTGATGTATCAGGGGAAAACTGATGAAGCGGCTGCCGAATTTAATAAGATCAATAGTAAAGCGCGCAGCGATGGGGAGCGTCGCGCCGCCCTCTTTGCATTAACCGTATTAGCCACGGATGGCGCTAAATGGGATCAGGCTCTTTCCGAGGTCGATAGGCAATATGCTTTGGGAGAGAAAACTTCCGACGCACCAAATCTCGCGGGCGACCTTCAGTTGCGAGGGAATATTCTGGTGGAGATGGGAAGGTTTGATGAAGCCAGACAGGCCTACGATCGCTCTTTGAAGATCACCAGCGAATCAAATCTCTCGCCTGAGATTAAAGACAACGCGACTTTGTTTAATCACTACAATCTCGCTCGCGTTGCTCTGGGAAAGAAGGATCTGGTAACGGCAAAGATGGAAGCCGCGGAATTTCGCAAGGGAGCGGAGGCGAAGAAGAATCCAAACCAGGTGAAACAAAGTCACGAACTTTCGGGACTAATTGCGTTGGAGGAGAAGAATTACGACCAGGCAATTGCAGAACTTCAGCAGACTAACCTCCAGAACCCACAGAACCTATTCCGGTTGGCGTGGGCATACGAGAGCAAAGGCGACGCGGATAAAGCACAGGAGTTCTACGCGAAGGCTGCGCGATTTAACTCACTGCCACAAGTGAACTACGCCTTTGTGCGCGCGAAATCCGCCAAAGCTGCCGCCTAATCATTCAATCGCCATCAGGGTTCCTTTAAGGCTTAAGAATGGTTAAATGCTCAACCGCGTAGCTTCAAGCTAGCACTTCACGCATGGCGATCGCCAGATCTTTTAGCGCCTGTTCACCGTCCCCGCTAAAGCTTGACCCGTGCATCAACGCAATCGTCTTCGGTTTTAGCTGAGCCAGCCGTTTCAGTGTGGCATCGGTTTGCGGGGTATATGGGTAGGCGCCTGCGAAAGGGCCGTTTAGGTCGTTAATCAGTCCCTGCTTGAAGGGGCCCACTACATCCGAAGTTGTTAGCGGCTCGTCGTTCCCCCAATGGAAAAATAGGTCGGAACAGAACAACGTGCCCTGGGTCTCTTCAAACAGCAGACTCGCTTCCCAGCAATGTGGAACATGCGGTGTAGCCAGGAAGCGGTAACGGTACTTGCCGGTTGAAAACACTTCATCATTATTTATCGCTTTGGCGGGGCGATCCGCAAAATCATTAATGCTGACATTCGCCGCGACAAAACCGCAGATGGCTGTAGCCTGTGGGGCAATCTTAAGCCACTCATTCAAGGCACCACACTCATCCGATTCAAAATGACTAAAACCAATCCAACGCAGGCTGCTGGGATCGATCACTCTTCCGACTGCTTCCTTTACTTCCTGGAATATTCCCTTCATGCCGGTGTGAAATAAGAGTGGTTCCTCATCACGCACGAGGAACTGGTTGAATTGGATATTCATCTCCGGCACGGCTTTCGATAAGCGAAAAAGATCTGGTGCGATTTCATCTACTCTCATACGAATCCTCTCTACTGTAAATTCTGGACTACCCGGAATTAATCTCGGGAGTTTATACACTCTTACCTGTTACTAAGCGAAATTAGCTGGATGGTTGTCAAAGGCTGAAGTCCGCTATTGACGCCGTGTTACCAAAACGGCAAGATGCCTAACCTTAAAGGCAGTCTCCGATAAATGCTAATCTCACTGAAGATTTGCGCGGTTGGAAGAACTTGGGCCAAGCGTCTTCATGGACGTTACTCCAATGATTGAAACCTCTAACTCGGAGTTTTGCAAGAGCCTATTCAGCTTGTCGCGCTGACTTACTCTGGACCACCGTTGAATGTTTAATCTCGGAACATTTGCAGGTCGAAGAACGCGAGAATTCCGGATTGTGAGCGGTGGTGATAGAATGCGCACCTCACAAGGAGACCTCATTTAAGCGGTGAACACCCAAACAGCAAATTATCTTGACGCAATTGGACATTTGCCAGCCGGAGGCGCGCTAATTCTCAACGACGTTTCCTGGGAAGACTTCGAGCAGCTTCTCAGTGACCTCGGCGATTCTTACGCAGTCAGGATTAGTTACGACCGGGGAAGATTAGAGATTATGAGTTCCTCATCGATTCATGAGATGTATAAAGATTTGCTCCTGCGACTTGCCTGCCTGCTCGCAGAAGAGTTGGATTTGATTCTTGAGAGCCGAGGTTCAACCACCTTCAAGCAGAAAGAGTTTGCCAGAGCCATCGAGCCCGACACCTGTTTCTATGTACAGAACGCTTCTCGGATCATAGGCCGATCAAGGATTGACCTCAGCGTTGATCCACCACCCGACATTGTCGTGGAAATTGATGTTTCCCACGAGTCCACGACTAAGCACGCGATCTACGCAGGCATGAGAGTGCCAGAACTGTGGTGCTACGATGAACGAGAGGCCCATATATATCACCTAATGGATGAGGGCTATGTGGAAATGTCAGCCAGCCGAGCTTTACCTGTCATCACCAGTGAGGTGCTAACGCGGTTTCTGGCGCAAAGCAAAACTGAAGGGCAGAGCGCGACACTGCGATCATTTCGCGACTGGCTCCACGCTCAGAGGCTATAAACATCCGACCCCTGCGGGGTTGTTCATCCGAGGATAAACCTGATTCAAGGAACTTTAGAGTCGTGATAGGGCCGTTAGCACAATCGGTTTGGCCCACTCGGGAGTCGAATTTAGTTCACACACGCTTACCAATTTGCCGCGATTCAAATGAACAATCAATCGGGGTTCGGGAGTGGCGCCTGTGTATGGATCAGCCTCCACACTATTGTCATACACGCGAAGCTCAGTGAGCTTTGGCATGAGTTGAATCAAATTCATAATGCTCCGTGCGTATCGCTGACGAATTCTTTCCTCAGGAATGTCGTGTCCACCTCTTTTGACACGCGCACGTACGCGCACAATGTGCAGTTCGCGGTTAGTCAGACCGACGTACCAGATGCGCACCTCAATTCCCGCATCCATGGCCTTCTCGAGAAGCGCTGAGATCGTTCTTCCGCCAAGCGTGGTTTCAAACGCATATTCAAGCCGCTCATCGATCACCCTTTCAAGCAGTCGTCTGCCTTCGTCCCACGCAGCACTCTGTGCTTCCTCGAGCGTGACGCCAGGGTTCGCACCGCGAATTAGCTCGGCTGCTTCATCCGGGTTGAAGTATTCGACACCTTCTTCGAGGAGCATTGCGCCCGCGATGCTACTCTTGCCTGCACCGTTAGTGCCGGCAAGCACGTAAATGCGAGGCGTTTGCGCCTTCTTATGCACGCTTGCGAGCAGCTGCGACTGCGGATTTACCTAATTTCTTGCGGGACGTATTAGAGGCGGTGGTCAGGCCACGCTTGCGAGCAGCAACGACTGCGGCCTTTCCCAGCTGCTTGTTGTTCGCACCAAAGGCCGCTGCCATGCCACGCCGAGCTTTAGGAGTCTGCATACGCTCGAGCAGCGTATCGAACTGCTCGGTCAAGGTATTGAGTTTCAACTGATGAGCTGCTTCAAGAGCTTTGAACTGGTCCATTGAAATTAGGACAGCGCGGGGCGAGTGATGCTTGGTGATCAGGACAGTGATGCCTTGGATAGCCTGCTCGAGGACGTGTCCAAACTCGTTCTTAGCTTCCGTCGCAGTGTAGGAGGCCTCTAAGCCACGCCGCCGAATTTCATGACGTCCGACATTACGCCGCATTGTCAGCTTAGATAGTTTCTTAGATGTGGATGGAGTTTTCACAATCCGCATTTTAGCCATTATGGCCAAAATGGTCAACTAGGGTCAGTATCCGTTATTCGGGCTGTCGCAGAGTTGTCGGGAATAACCTGGGTTGACCGGCGTGTTACCAGAATGGTAACACGCCTCACCAAAAGGGGCAGTCAGCAGTATGATAATCCTCACCGAAGATCTGCTGATCGAATACACCAGAGAACATCCTGAAGCCAAAGGCTCGGTATTCAGATGGGCGGGTATCGCAAGGGCTGCCGTTTGGGAGAATTTGGTTCAAGTGCGGCGAGTGTTCCCGCATGCTGACCGAATCGGTCATTGTGTTGTTTTCAATATCATGGGAAACAACTATCGACTGGGTTACGAAGATTGATTATGACCTACAAGCTGTCACCCTTAGACACTTTTTCTCGCATGCAGAATATGACCGCGGCAACTGGAAGAAAGATTGCTAAGCGGCGCATTAACCACAGGAAGTATGGAGCGCTCCTGGCTAACACCCGACCACGAGTGATCGAAACACCAGAAGAACTAAAGCGTCTGATGCGGCAGACTGAACCGCTGTTGGCCAAGGGAGACCGGCGCACTGCAGAGGAAGACGAACTGTGTCGCCTTGTACTGCAATTGATTGATGACTATCAACGGGCACACAGCATCATTCCTACCTTAAAGCTAAACGAGTTATTGGAGGCGCTACTGGAGGAGTCGGGCATGCGTCAAGTGGATCTGTTGCCGGTGTTTGGTTCGCGGAGCCGTATTTCGGATGCAGTCAACGTTAAGCGCGCAATTAGCAAAGCCCAGGCAAAGAAGCTGGGCGAGTTGTTCCATCTATCTCCGGTTGGCGCACTGGGCGATCCAGACGCAGAAGTGGTTGACAGATATCGTCTGCACTGTTTACTGTTTTTTGAGAATCATTTCATCGAAGCGGGCGAAGTCTTCCGGCTTGAGCGCTCGCGCGCCGTTACGTGACTTTACCTTATCTCCATCCCAAACCAGATCTCCTCGCTTATCGCGCGAGATGTCGCCCCACTCATCGAACCACGCGAATGTGCGATACCACAGGTCGCGAATATTAGCCGGGCTTGAAGGCCCGTGTCCCTCGCCCCAGTAACGTATCAGCCTCGCCTCTTTGCTCAGCCGATAAAGCGCCGTGAACATCATCTCGTACTGTTCGCCTCCAAAGCCATCCATGTCGGAATGGACTAGGAGAATTGGCGTTTTGATTTTATCGGCCCGATAAAGAGGACTATTGCTGAAATATGCCGAACTGTTCTGCCATGGCGTATGCCCGAAGCCGAATTGAGAGGAGCTCAATTCATAACGGGCCATTGAGTAAATGCCCAATTTTTCGGGATAGGCTAGTCCGTAACTATAAGCGTCGAAATAATGGCTGGCCGGGTCTGCCCAACCGTTAATTGATACGACAGCTTTGAATCGGTCGGTCTGTGTTGCTACTAATAAAGAGGAAAACCCTCCTTGACTAAAACCTATCAATCCCACACGACCAGGATCAGCATAGCCTTGTTCCACGAGCGCATCCACACCTTGAAGAACGACTTCAGACATCAAAGAAGCGGGTCCGTCCTTTGTACGGTATAGGTCACGTGGGGTTGCGGGAAATAGGACAATATATCCCTTCGCAGCGAGCAAATCGTGCGTGTAGAATGAAAAGTTTTCACCGATTTGTGAGCGCAGTGTCGGTCTCGGGCGATCGGGATATATATCAACTATTACTGGAAACCGTCGTTGGGTTGTGTACCCTCGGGGCAACATTACAGTCGCCTGTAGTTCGCGACCATTTTTATCCTTATAGCGGATAATCTTCTGTTCAGACTTAGAAATAGTTGAAAGATGTTGATTTAGGCGGGCAATCTCTGTCGGGAATTCTCTTCCTCTTTGTAGCAGAAGCCTTTTCGCCCCATCCTTCAAAGTTTCGCTAAACAATCCTGCACCAGCGCTTACGGAGCAAGTCATCAAGACTGCTCCTTCAGAAGGATTGGCGAAAGTAATATTGTGCCCATTGTCGTTAAAATCGAAAAGAAAATATTTTGATTCTCCTTGTTCCTTTGAAAGAAGGGGACTGCTATCGGAACACGACGAGTCGAATGGCGACCGGGGGCCTGCTGGCGTTAGCGTTAGACCAGCATCGCCGGAAATATTTCTCTTTGTGCCATCAGGATTAATTCGCCAAAGGTTACCGTCTGCCCAAAAATTCGTGCCGTTCGCTTTGACACTTATCGGCACCAACGAAACCGAAGTGAATTCTTTAGTTAGGTTAGCAGGCGCACCCGAACGACTTAGTAAATACCAATCTATTTTCCCTGGCCTAGCCGTACTGCTCTCCGCAAGTCGAGGTGTTCCACTCCGATCCGCGTTCACACGGGCGGCTACCGCAAGGCGATCGTCTAACCAGACAGCAATCGGTCGTCTTGGGAAATAACTGCGCGATGCGAGTTCAAGTCCCGTATGAGGCCACGCTTTTGTAAGTCCAGCATGAGTATCGAACGAATAAAACAAGCCATTTTCACGACCGGTATCTTTATGCCAAGCAAAAAATGCGAGTTCTTCGCGTGTCGGAGACCACGCCAAGCTCCCGTCCAAAACATTCATATGGTCGGCGACCGTTTGACCACTTGGGGTGACCAGATCGAAGATCATAAGACGAAAGCGGTCTTCCATTACTTCGGCGTCGTAAAGTTGATCTGGCGAGAGCCTCCCGGGTACGTCTCGTCGCAGTCCTGCGACAAAACGTCCGTCTGCGGAGGCTTTCAAATTGCTAAATCGACCGCGAGCCAATACTGACGTGATGCCGGTACGGGCGTCAGCCTTCAGAAGTAGCCCGTCGCGCGAACTCTCGCCTTCTTGACCCGGAGAACTGACAGTTTCAGTAACGGAAACTTCTTTCCCCGACCATGATTTCTTCCGGGCCGCAAATAGGTGGGTCGTTTCGTAACGTCGTCCACCGTACAGAAATGGCTCGCGGGAATTCGAACCGGCTGCGAAGACTATTTCATCAGACGAAACCCAAATCACTTTAGGTTCATAGTCAGAGATATCCGGCACCTCCTTGAACAGCACGAGTTTCCTGCTCTGAATTTCGCAGATAACAAGCCGCGTCTCGCCGTGTTTTATCCGGTAAATAGCTAAACGCCCACCATCCGGCGAAAAGCTGACTAACCGGTATTGCGTCGTTGACGCTGGTTCGATCAGCGGTTTCGGTACTAAGGGAGCATCGAGGTCCGCGATCATGATTTGCGCCGTGCCAGTACCGCGCTCCATTGCAAAATCCGAGCGCTGGTTGTAGGGTGGCGTCTGTTCATATACGAGCCAACGTCCTTTAGAATCTATCAGGGCTTTTCCCCAGTCCTCTTGCCTTAGCAAATCCTCGACCGTGTAAGGTCGACCCGCTACGGCTCCCAATGATGGGGGATTACCATAACAAGGCTCCCTGAAGCTATGCGTTGCCGAGAAGATCACCAAAGCGGCGAGGCCTATATACCAGCTGCGAAATTCAGTTAACATCTCAAAAGATTCTCAGAACAGAAATTTAGCCGCGAACTGCAAAGAACGGGGCCCCCCGAGTTGGTATAGTGGGTTCAACCCGCCGCTTGCTCCGGTCCCCAAACTCCTTCCAAGCATGCTTGATGACTTTCCGAAGTTCGCATTCGGCGAGACGCCCAAAAAGAAATCGAGTGTACCGCTTGGATTCCCAAAATTCGGGTGATTAAAAATATTAAAGGCTTCAGCACGAAGCTGCAGCCTTAGCCGTTCGGATAAGTTGAACTGGCGTCTCAGCGCCATATCGATTTGCCATATTGGGAACCCGCGCAAAGCGTTGCGTCCCAAGTTACCTTGCCTGAGCGGTGACGGAATGGAGAATGCATCCCGGTTTATCCTGCGCCCACCGGGTGCAGAGGGGTCGTCGACATATAGCGGTACACCAGTAACTGAGTCGGGTCTAAAGGTGACAAAATCCGATCCTAGCTGTGCGGTAGTCGCAATAATATCTACGGGGGTCGCCGAATGTGCTGTGAAGATTCCATCGGTGGACCATCCGCCGAAGACGGCTCGCATAAAGGGGTGATTTCCTAAAGTTGGGAAATCGTAAGTTATCGCCCCATTGAAGGCATGTCGCACATCAAAATCCGATGGTCCCAAGTCTATGCTAGGATCATAAAACATCTCGGACTGCAGTTGTGACGCGTCATTCGATACCGTATCTGTCGACTTTGACCACGTGTAGGATGCCAGCGCCTGGAGTCCCCTAGAGAGTCGGCGTTGGAACTGAAGCTGCAAGGCGTGATAATCCGATTTGGCGGCGTTTCTAGTTACGTGGAATCCGATCGTTCCGGGAAAATTTGGGTTTGCCCCAGCTCCGAAAGTGATGACCTCGTTTCTAAGGAGGTCGCGTCCCAAGGCGGCCACATAGGAGGCAGTCAATGTTTGGTTAGAGCCGAGCGAACGCTCGACCGACAGATTCCATTGGTAGACGCGCGGTAATTTTAAATTCGGGTCAGAAACATAAAGATCGCCGAAAGCCGGCAAGTTTAGGCTGAAAGGTGGCGGAGAAACAAGGGAAGTATCAAGAGGGATGGCAGCACCAAACGGCAAACTTTTCGTCGAGGTATAGGGGAAAAACGCATAAGAACTAGCTAGTGAGCCATATCCAAGATCATAAAAGATTCCGACACCCCCCCGAATAATTGTTTCGCGGGCATTTTCCTGAGTTAGTTTGTAAGCGGCTCCAAACCGCGGAGCAAAATTCGCGTACGTCGTTTTGTAAAGTCTTTCCCGCGGCCCCAGTGCCGCCGTGGCAAGATTTTCAAATCCCACTATTGTAAAAGGATCATTACCATTCCTTTCTTGCGGCGCTGGATTTACTTCCCAGCGTAGACCGTAGGTGAGCGTGAGGCGGGGCGACACTCGCCAAGTGTCCTGAGCGTAAAGGGAAAAATTTGTAAACAGTGGCTTTACTTCCTGCTGCGCTTGAATTTGACCGAATCCTAACCGACCAGAGAGTGCGGAGCCGACAGGCGCTGGAACGCCCGGGGCTGTAACACCAAGACCGAAAAAGCGGACCGATTGGAGGTATCGACGAGGCGCATAGACTGGGCTAAGCCGACGATAATCGATGCCGAACTTCAGTTGGTGACTTTTTTTCAAGATCGACAAATGATTGACAAAGTTGATCTGTCTCTGCAACTGGCCGACACTTGTACCTACGGTAAGCGTAGTGCTAGTAGCGCCGGTAATCTGGAGGGTATAAAGAGAATTATCGCTGCTAAAACCAGGAGGTAGAAGAATGGACTCCGGAGGAACTATTGCACCGCCAAAGTCGTCCAAGCTTAGAGAGCTTACCGCCGAGAGGCGACTATAGTTAACACGTACTTCATTGCTGACACCATTGGTTAATTCGACTGTTGCGCCAACCGTTGCGGTTTTGGTATCGGCCGCGGTCGAAGTCAAGGTACTGAGGGCACCTGTTCTTCGAGTACTTTCTGAAGGAGTATCATTGTACCTGCCAAACAAAGTAAGCTTTTCGTTGACTGTATGATCAATTCGAAGGCTAGTCGAATTCAAAGTAATCGCGTTCGAGAAGCTTGCCGCAAATTGAGCGAATCCATTGGCCCTTGGTGAAGCTGTCGGCTTTGGGAAAGCGTTCAGATACGGTTGTATTTGTGCGGGCGCGTTTTGACGCACATCAACAGAGGGGACGTCAACGAAGCCAACAAGCGGCTGCCGCAGCCGAAGTCCTTCATACGAAAAGAAGAAAAACGTGTGATCCTCGCCGCTATACCACGGCTGCCTTCCGCCATCGCCGAATCTTGGCAGAAGAACCGGGCCGCCAAAAGTGCCCCCGAAATCATTTTGCCTAAGCGGAGGCCTCTTCAAGCGACTGGCGTTAGCGAACCAGTCGTTTGCATCGAAGACGTCATTGCGGACATAGTCAAATAGTGAACCATGAAATTCATTCGCTCCGGACCGGGTGATAATCGAAATCTGTCCTCCGGGTTGCCTGCCGAACTCCGGCGCATACGTCGAACTTTGAATCCTAAACTCCTGTAAGGCATCAACAGAAGCTAGGCTATTAGTGCCACCGAACGCAGTGAGGCCAGGTAATGAACCCGAAACGGACTGCCCAGGGAGGATGTCTGACGAACTATTGAAGTTAGCTGAAACCCCATCGACCGTGAAGTAATTAGCGTTTGATCGTTGACCGTTTACGCTAAACTGTCCTTGCTGGTTTACATTTGTGCTAGTAAGGACAACCCCGGGAGTTAAGGTGATCAACGATTGGAAGCTTCGGCCATTCAACGGAATGTTAGCAACGAACTGCCTGTTAACAGTCGTGCCAACCGCCGGCGATTCATTAATCAACGGCGCTTCGCTAACCACTTGGACCATCTCGGTGATGCTGCCCGCCTTCAACTGGATCTGTAGTGATTTCTGGTCACCCACATTCAACACGACATCTCTGGTCTCCAGAGGCGTGAAGCCTTGGGCTTCGACTCGAACCACATAAGTACCCGGCGGGAGCAGAGGAATGGTGAAGTAGCCGTCATCACTCGTTTTGCTTTGGCGCTGCAAAGTTGTGCCACTGTTCACAACCGTTACATTGGCTCCGGGAATGACGGCACCATTCTGATCTTCAACGACGCCGCTCAGAGTAGCGGTTGCTGACTGCGCTTCCGCGGTGATGAGTGATGAGTGATGAGTGATGAGTAGAACGCCTGTAACAAGGAGATAGTAGGCAAGGACCTTCACGTGACCACGTGACTGTTTTCTAAACATGGCATTCTCCTTCATCGAATTACTCCTTCGGAGTGCGAAAACTCTCTCCTTCGGAGTGCGGCGACTTGTCGCCGCTTTCGTCTACTTGACGGCATGCGAGGCGACTACTAAAGCGGTGACAAGTCACCGCACTCCAAAGGTCTCTGCGATTTTTTCGGCACTGCGCAATGAACCCCAAAACTCGGGGCCTCGAATTGCTGAAGCCCGCGAGACCTCTGGCGAGATCGAAAATGCCGCGCGGATTACACGGTCGTTTGCTGAACAGAACTCAAACAGACGCTCAGCCGCACGAACTAAATCGCTGTCGCTCTGAATGACTGTTCCCTCCGCAGCGACCTCGGGCGCGATAGAAGGAAAGAGGGGCGCAATCTCACGCCGCAAACTCGCGTTGCCCTGAACAATCGCCTGCGCGTGCTGCTTTATCAGCGCCAGCCATTTCGTCTTCGCCTCTGCATCCAAAGTTCTCAACTCTTCTTCAGAGAATCGCTGGGCCAACGCTTTTAGCGCGCCTGCGTGCTTTAGAATCTGGAGTGATTGTCCGAGAGTGCGGCGGGAAAACTGCCGGATCTCTTCATCAACCTCTCTCTCGGAAACACCACGATTCCGAAAGTAATGCCGCAACTCCGCATCGACTGGGAGCGTGTTGGCCGTGGCCGTCTCAGTTTGTAGACTCACCATGCCTGCCGCGGTCTGTTGCTGGCGCTGGCTTTTCAGAGCTTCTTCTATGGTCTGAATGTGCAATCTAACGGCTGGATCACTACTTATTGGACCAAGGGTGCTGAGAATCTCTTTTTTTCGCTTTTCAGTCTCCGTAATTCCCTGCACTCTGAGGAACCCTTCGGGCGCGCGTGTAACACTGATCTGCTCTCCAAGATCAGCGCCCGCCTGGTTCAAGAGCCGCAACACTTCGACCTCAAGAGCTGAGGAAGCCGTTACGGAAGACGCTGAGATAGGTACATGCGGCGATGCTGAGGTGATCCCCGCGCTGCCACTTCCCCGTGTGTCCGGGTCCGTTCCGGATAACTCAGGTTCAGGCTCGAACACAGCCGGCGCAACCGTCGAAGGCACACGGCGTTCAAAGCTCGTTTCAAGGAAGTGATATTGGCGTGTTTCGTTACCGACGCGTACAGTCAAAGTCTGTTCAATTGCGTGCAGGTCGCTGCGGCCAATGGTGAGGGTTGCCTTTATGAGTCCTGACGGCAGGGCAGTTGTTCCACTTTGCAGGTAGCTAATCACATACGAGTCGCGTCTTTCCTCAACTTGTGCTTGTGATGAGTCGTGTATTAGCTTCGCGAAGTCTTCTGCAGCTAGTGGGATCTGCCACAAGTGGTCCACCCCCAACCCCGTCACTCCGGGTCGTTCCTTCTTCAGTTGCAGTCTGGGTTGCGCACCGTGGTGATAGAGTGTCTGCACACCATCTTTTCTGGTCCAAACCCCGCCCAGCAACTTACCGCGCTCGTCATAAAGTCTTCGTGCGATGAGGCCCCGTTCGCCGCTCTGCCAGATCTCGATCTTGCGGCGGTTGAGAAGTTGCGGTGTCGACCCGGTCGCTACCGCAGCCGGTACTGACTCTTCCAGGTTAATCGTGCGGTGCAATACGAGGTCACTACGGGCCGACATCGCCTCGTCTGCTGCCGTTGAACGGGCGAGCAAATCGGCCGCGGTCAGTGGTTCTGCCGGCGAGGCCTGCTTGAGCCATAAGAGGACCCCAGCTAAAAGTGCGGCGAAAATAACAGTAATGATTGAAGGCCTGAGCCAAAACTGCGGTGCGAACAGACTTCGAGCCACTGCGGCCATTCGTCGAGGTATTTCAGCAACACCCGGAATTTTCGATGTGGAACCGATGACGACAGGCAAAGGCGCATCTGGATTCCGCTGATATGTCGCGATAAATGCTTCCTCAACTTCAGTGAATCCCGGATCTGAATAGACGATATGCAGAGTAGGCCAGGGACTGCGAAACTTCACTGTAGCTTCAAGCCTGCGGCCATCACTCAGCGCGACACTTACTGGTTGTTTAATCGGCCCCGCAGGCGGATCTTCAACACACGCAAAAAGCAGACGTATCTGCTGTTCGCTGAATACTTCGACAAAAGTGATCGGCTCGCTCACGTTAACGTCGAGGGTGAGCTCGTTCTGCTTTGAACTGATCTTCTGAGAGCCAAGTGTGTAACCGTTGACTGCTACAAAAAGCTCACTGGGCTTGTGATCAAATGTCTCGTCTGCGTGTCTTTTGATCGACTTAAGATCCTGGCCGGCTGCACTGCCACCACCGAACCCTCTATCATCAGAATCATCCCCTCCCTTTTTGGCGCGCGGCTCTCTGCCGATGCTCGCTACTGGGTGGCGTTCGGATAGTGTTGGCAAGCCCAGAATCTTGTTGACACCATCTAAGCATGTTTGACAACTGACAATATGTGCGAGCTCTCCGGCGTTCAGTGGCTCCGAACTTGAAGGTTGATAGAGATTCTTCAAATGCTTCAGCGTCGGACAATCGCCTTCTCGATAGGTAAAGATCATCTGCCGCAACTCGCCCAAGAAATCCGTTCTATCGCGAGCGAAATTTGCAGCAGCATGTGGAGTTACGGAACTCCCACTCATGAAGCTGAGTTGTTGAGGATCAGAAAGATATAGACGTGCTTCGTGGCGGGCACATTTGAGCAAGACATCAACGGAGCTCCGAGCGTTGCGCAGAATGCGCGCGATCTCCGTCGCGTAATAGCCATAGAAGAAACGCAAGATAAGTACCGAGCCTGCCCACGCACTCTCTTTTCGCACGCAGGCATAATGGCAGATGCGCCGCAGTTCATCCTGCACCTGAATCTGTTCACGCAGGTCGATAATACGGAGACCGAGTTCGCTCGAGTCGTAGTCGAGAATTGAAAGTTGCTGCAGCCGGCTGTTGGTCGCGCGCCGCACCTGCGAGATGTGTAGATTGCGGGCTAAGGTAAAGAGATAACCATCGAGATTCCGAATATTGCGGAGGTCTGGCCGGACAAAAGTGAAGTGCACAAAGGCATCCTGGACGAGGTCTTTGGCGAGTTCCCGGTCACCGTCGGTGACTTGCAGCAACCAGCCATAGAGTTGCTGGTAACGGTCGAGAAAGGCCTCCTCGTGGGTCTGTTCGCTGTGCTTTCGCCGCAGACTGAGCATGTCGTTGAATTTGTACTGGTTGAGCTTCTACTCATTATGACGCTGCCGGAGTACTCAATCTAAACGAAGAGGTGTCATATCTCGGCCAAGTCGTTGGGCACACTTATTTAGATCTACCGTGAGGAAAAGAGGCAATAACATCAAGATGAACTGGAATTCAATGTTAGAAAGGCCTGCTGAGGAAGGCTCCTACGGCAGTCGGCATTCTTCGGATCACTCGTCCGAAATCCTTGCGCAAACTGAAGACTGAGCGCTCGCCAACGCGCACACCGACCCCGATTCTGTCTACAATGTCTTTATCATCCGGAGCCAGAGGTGATCCTCCCAGTGTTGCCGACAACTGCTGGCGCTCGTAATAATCTTCGATGTAATCAAACATCCACACTTGAATTCGCCGCATTCCGAGATTTAACGCTTCGGCCTTAACTGCGTCTGCCAGCCAACCCTCCTGGCTGATGCGGTAAAGGGCGACAATCATTCCTGTGCGATCAACGCCGTCTCTGCAGTGGATAAAGGTGCGACCACTCTCCGGGGCAGTAATGATTTCAAGTACCCGCCGGGTTTGTTCATCTTTTGGACGACCCCACACCGGCAAGGGAACGTTGAAGTACCGGAGTCCCAGTGCCGTCGCGGCGTTTTCATCAAGCCGCGTCTGTTCATTACGCCCGCGCAAGTTGATGATTGTATTGATGCCCAGATCGGCGAGTCGTCGAATTCCTCCCTCCCGTGGCTGCGCGCCGCGGAATAGTCGCTCATCAACTTGCGTAAAAACAGGTAGTTCTCGATAGAGGCCCTGTCCAGTCGCTGAGATTGAGAGAACCAGGAGGGCTGAAATTGCGATAGAAATCTGTAACCGAACTTTGAAGACCTGATGACGTGACATGGGTTGTTTCTCTTTTCTCCTCTTCTCGCGCGGCTATTCGACGGTTTGTTGAGGACTAGATGAGCCGTCATTCAGCCACCGATAACGGCTTGTATCGAAAACAATAAACCTGAAATCGCCTACACCTGCTGACACCCGCGTAATACCTTCAGGTTTAAGACGGCGATCGAAGATGCCTTTCTCGCTCAGGCCGGAGGAAGAGCTTTCGCCATCCCACTCCCAAAGCCTGAAATCCAGCTTTTCAGCGTTCGGCCCAGCCCCTTGATTATGAGAAACGCTTTTGCCTGATCGTCGTATTCAATGCTTCTAATGCCTGCCCCGCCAAGAGGTAACCGTATAGCCTTTGAGCCCACTACTTCCAAATTGCCTTCAGAGAAGCCGCCTTTCGGATCGACAAGTCGTATCGGAACGATTAGTGCCTCGCCGTCCACTATCGGCGAGCGCATTCCAAGAAGGAGTCTTCCCTAGCGCGGATCCCAGGCAAATCGAAAACAGCTGGAACAGCATCAGTGTGCCGCACAAGATGAACGTGCGTTACGTCATAAGATTCCTAGACCCAATCGTGAAAAACAAATTTTCTATAGCATACCCTATCTAACATCACTCGATCGCCTATGGAGTGCGGCCGCAATCGGTGGATCATCAACCGCATCAGGTTGCCCGGAGTTTACATCGTTCGGAAGATTTAGAAATTCGTGTGGAGCTGAAAGGGTGTTCAAGGTGGGTTGTTCGAGAGGTTGAATCAAACCAGCGGGGATACTGGTTCTTCAGTGGGCTTTTTATCGCTGACCACCGCCAGCCTCGCTGGCTCATATGGTGTCAGGCACCTGAATCATCCTGCCGACTTACATTCTCATCGGTCACTCAAAACTGATCTCGGTCATTCCGACCACTCCAATATCAAATTGAACTGAGGCGGTCAGAACGCCTTCCTTGTTCCCCAGAGCAGTTTGGTTCGAAATTGATTTTGTGTCGCAAAATTAGGGGCTTCCGGCAAACCCGGTCGCCTGGCTCTGCTGGCACACTGCTCGCCCAACGGCAGTCGCTCGGTTCATGAGCAAGCTCTTTTCAGTTCGACTCCGTCACTCCTCGGACAGCCGTTCACAAGCACAGCGGGTGCCCAGTTAATTTACCAAGCCGCTGACGAAGCGGCTCAAGCACGCCCGTTTTTCCTTGGTCGCTGAAGCGTGTGGCGCGGGTCGACTTAGCTCTTGAACGTAATGCAACGAAAGTCCGAGTCTCTGTTTGCAGATTTGGTTGTCTCGCCCCCTCCTCCAACAAGGCTGAAAAGTTATGTCACACGTTCCTGCTCCGACAATGGAACCAACTGCGCCGGATACTGAGAGCCTAAATGCCACTCAAGAGCCAGAGGTTCTCGACTTTCTGTCGCGTCGGCCCATTCATACGGTTTGTATGACCAGTTACATACGGGAGCATGGAATTGTCAGCCCACTGAACCGCGGTCGCTTTTACGGGCACCGAAACACCAATGGACTACTGGATGGGGTCGCTCTAATCGGACATGCCTCGCTAATGGAAACAGAAAGTGATGAGGCCCTGAAGGCTTTCGCACAAGTCCAACATCGACAAGAGCAGTCGCACCTGGTACGCGCGGAGCAGGAGATCATGGAGCGATTCCGGAATTACTTGCAGGCGCTTAGGGACTGCCGCAGTCGCTCATCCTTTGAAGTGCTTTTTGAACAACGGAGCGCTCCGTCGCTTGAAGGACCAGCGCCTGCGCTGCGCTTAGCTACTGAGGACGATCTTAAAGCAATCATGAAAATCAACGCGCAAATGTTGATCTCAGAATGTGGAGTAGATCCGCTGCGGACCGATCCGCTGGGATTTTGTGAGCGGGTAAGCCGACGGGTTAAACGAGGGCGGATCTGGGTCTGGACAAAAGGTGAACGGATCCTCTTCAAGGCCGATATCTTCGCGGAAACCCCTCAGATGATCTACCTGGAGGGTATCTATGTGCACCCCTTGGAGCGAGGAAAGGGATACGGTCTCAGGTGCATGGCCCAACTCGCACGTATCCTGCTGCGCCGTTCTGAGGGCCTTTGTCTTTTAGTAAACAAAGCCAGAAGAGAGCTACAGACATTCTATCTGAAAGCCGGCTACGACATTCGTGGACTCTACGAAACCTTATATCTCGACTAGCCAACAACAAACATGTCTTCCGGAAAAAAACAGACCCCGTTAACCGGCCTCTACATGTGGTTCATAATTGTTGCCGGTGCTACGACGAGCGCGTTCGCATTCACCAACGCCAGTCTCGCCAAGGTCGATTTATATCTCCCGCTGTTAATCGCTGCGACAGTGGTCCTGGGCTCCCGCGTTGCCATCCGCATTCCCCGAATCAACACAAACGTAACCGTAGATGACACTTTCATTTTCCTCGCACTGCTGCTTTACGGCAGCGGAGCAGGAGCGGTTGTGGGAATGATTGGCGGTATCGCTGCTGGATTGCGCATTAGTAAGCGCCCCCGCACCGTGCTCTTTGCGGGAGCTTCACTCGCTTGCGCTTTGTCTATTACCGCTCTAGGCCTGAGGTTGGCTTTTGGGTCGGAAATCGCAGACGAGATCTTTAAACAAGGATGGTCCACCGCCGTTGTTGCTGTTTGTTTCATGGGGCTGTTGCAATACGTCACCCATACCTCCCTGGTAGCTACCGCCAATGCCCTGAAGGATAACCAGTCAATCTGGCATATGTGGAACCAGAACTTCCTCTGGATCTCCCTTACCTATTTTTCTGGAGCGGCAGCGGCAGCGGTGATCGTCCTGGGCCTGCGTACCGCCGGCTTCAGTGCACTGCTTATAGCTATTCCGATCATCGCCATCGTTTATCTCAGTTATGACCGCTACCTACGTGAAGTGAAGACCTCGGCTCGTCAGGCTGAGTTGGCTGAGCGCGAGCGCGCTGAAAGTGAGCGTGACCGGGCCGAACAGGCAGAGCGTCATGTTAGGGAACTGAACAACTACATCGCGGAGCAGGAGAGAATCAGCCGTGCATTAGAGGAGACAAAGGATCACTTTAGACATGCAGCTTTTCACGATTCGTTGACTGGACTGCCAAACCGGGCTTTGTTTTCCGAGCTACTCACTGCTGAGATAGAAAGCGCGCGACTTAATAGAGAGAGGCTCTTCGGTGTGCTGTTTATCGACTTGGATCGCTTTAAGAACATTAACGACAGCCTTGGGCACAGTTACGGTGACTTGCTGCTGGTGGCGTTCGCTGAAAGGTTGGAACGGTTACTAAGGCCAGTCGACACACTAGCTCGATTCGGCGGCGATGAATTCGCAATTCTTTTGAGCGGAATCACTGGGCCGCAAGATGCCGTTCGCGTTGCGACACGTATCCTGGATGACCTGACACTCCCATTCAACTTAGAAAAAAGCTCGGCGTTTACTTCAGCAAGTATCGGCATCGCATTAAGCAGTACTGGGTATGATCGACCCGAAGACATCTTGCGCGATGCAGACACGGCTATGTACCGAGCCAAAGAGAATGGTAAGGGCCGCTATGAGTTGTTCGATAAGGACATGCACGCGAAAGCGGTCTCCCGGCTCCGATTAGAACGTGACCTTCGTGAAGCGGTAGACAAAGATCAGTTCTGCGTACACTATCAACCTATTGTCAATCTGGGCAACGGCAAGATCTCGGGGTTTGAAGCACTGGTTAGGTGGAACCATCCGGTCGATGGACTGATCCAACCGTACAAGTTCATTCCGGTGGCGGAAGAGACAGGGTTAATCGTTCAGATTGGTCAATGGGTGCTGGAGGAAGCATGCCGCACAGTAAAACAGTGGCAACAAACTTCGGCTGCCAATCGCGACCTGAGCTTAAGCGTCAACCTTTCTGCCAGACAGGTAGCTCAACCAGACTTGCTAGAGCAGGTTAAGGCAGCTTTGATAAACAGCGGATTCGAACCGCGGTGCCTTAAACTTGAAATCACGGAAACGGTGGTGATGGAGAACGCCGAAGCTGCGATAAACATGTTCAAGCGACTAAGAGCGCTTGGTGTCCAACTCAGCATTGACGATTTCGGCACTGGCTATTCATCGTTGAGCTATCTGCATCGTTTCCCGCTGAACCACCTGAAAATCGATCGAGCATTCATCAGTCGGATGACGGAAACCAATGATAACGCAGAGATTGTAAAGACTATCGTATCCTTGGCACACAATCTCGGGATGGAAGTCATTGCCGAGGGCGTAGAGACCGTAGACCAATGGCAAAAATTGCGGGCTCTCGGATGCCAATATGCACAGGGTTATCTGTTTTCTCGCCCGGTCCCGAGTGACAAGGTCATGGAACTCTTAGCAGCTGATGCCATGTATCTTGAAAGTAGCCTCGGGGACAAAAACACGGCCGAGCGCATGGTCGTTAGCAGCTATCAGATGTAAACGTCCAGGAAGAACAGTTTGACTGCCCCCGGAGAGTGCTTTCCGGGGGCTTTTCTTGTTCCGGACCTCGGTTTCCGTGAAGCGCGGGGTGCTGTTAAAGAGTCGACACATGCGTTACCGACCAACCGCTGCTAAGATAGGGGCATCAGATTTCGCGGCCAACAGTAGCGGGGGGCGCATTTTTGCTGGCCTTTTTCGGCCTCGACCGATTGTCACGAAAGCAACCGCAACGGCAGAAACGGTAATTAATGATTATGAACTATTCCTTTCTAAAGTCTTTCCCCATCGTGTCGCGCCTCCTGATCGTCTATTTAATAATCGGGTTCGGATCACAAACCTTAGGGCAAACCGGGACAGGTGCCGACGTCGTTATGGTGCTGCCGTTCGAGAATACCTCCAACAGACCAGAATATAACTGGGTGGGCGAAAGTTTTGCCGACTCCATTTCAGAACTCCTTAATAAGCCTGGTTTGCTCGTGGTCTCGAGTGATGAACGAGAATTAGTTTATCAGCGTCTTCGCGTTCCCGAAGTGGTCATTCCATCCCGCGCGACAGCGATCAAGCTGGCCCGGGAAGCCAAAGCCACTATGGTAGTGCTCGGTACGTATTCGATTACTCCACCTGCCACTCAGACCAATAAAGAAAAGGAACCCGGCGAAGCCTATGTGCAAGTAACTGCGCGCGTCATCAAAGTAAACGAAGGGAGAACCCTGGGCGAAGTTCTGGATGGCGGTTGGGCAACTCGTCAATTTGATTTTGGTGGACCATTAACCACCTTGCAAAACATACACGGCAGGCTCGCGTACCAAATCCTCTACCAACGTGACAGGTCACTCGCGTACTCAATGACGCAGCTGGTTCAGGAGGCTACAAAGATCCCGCAGAAGGCATTCGAGGCTTATGTCAAAGGGGTGCAGTTGGGCGAGCGCGAGGAGAAGCGTGAAAACTATCTGAAGAATGCGATGCACTTCTTCGCAGAAGCAAATGGAGGTGCCGTATACCCACAAGCTGCTTTTGAACTTGGTCGATACTACATGGCTGGAGGTAAATGGAAGGAGGCCACCGAATATTTTTCGAAGTTGCAGAAGAAGGACCCGCATTATGCGGAGGCCGCCTTCTACGCAAGTCTTGGCTATTACAAACGCGGCGAACTGGGGCACGCACTTGCGACAATTGTGCCTCTCTCTTCTGAGATGCCGTTGATCGGAATCTACAACAATGCCGGGGCTATCGCCATACAAGCCGCCCGTGAGGAGAAGAAAGAAACTGAACGTGTGCCACTGCTCGAGCAAGGTACGAATTTTCTCGCCCGCGCAGCGGAATCTTCCCCGGAAGATCAAGTAGTTCATTTCAACTACGCCTTCGCCTTGTTCCTGGCCGGCAAATATGCTGAGGCGGCAGATCAGTTGCGACCTGTGATCACGGCGGACCCGCGAGATGGCCAGGCGTACTTCTTGTTTGCGAAGTCACTTGAAAAGCAGGGGAAAAATGAGGCTGCAACAGCAGCGGACGATCAGGCGCGACGCTACCTGCAAGCTTCCTATGCACACTGGCAGACCGAATGGCAAAAATCACAGAGTCTTAGTGGGATCGCTTTGCGCATGCGCGATGTTCTGAACCGGGATGATGTCTCCGACTTGATGAGACGACGTGCAATGGCCAATGCGGAATCAGCCTCACCAACACAGGACCTCTTGGTTAAGGCTCGGGACTTGTACTCTGAAGGTCGTGATGATGAGGCGCTGACTGAGCTACACCGTGTTCTCACAAATGAACCCACTAACGCTGAGGCCTACCTGCTGAGCGGAAGAATTAACCAACGTCGCAGCGATCAAGAAGCGGCAATCGCTGCACTCAAGACTGCGATTTTCTGGGATCCAAAACTGATCGACGCGCACATCCTCCTGGGAAGGATCTTCCTAGAGCGTGGTGATCGCGGTGAAGCCACAAAGTATGCAACAAGCGCAATCACTATTGACCCGAACAATCAGGAAGCGATCGCTCTACAACGGCAAGTAACAATGGGTCGTAACTGAACTCTGGTGAACACGTCCTTAGGGAGTTTGCCAGCCATCCCTTAACCCGGTTCCAGACGGTGAAACAGCGGACAGCCAAGCCCTAATCCACACTCAATTCCAGAAAAAGTTTTGTCGTGGCACGGAAGGTGCTCTATTGCTCGACGGCACGCACGGACGAAAGCGAAAGTTGACCGTGCCCCCGCCGCCATCACCCCTCTGAGCGCCGCCTGCCGCTGCGCCAGCGACCCGCCGAGCAACCCTTCAGTGCTCCCTCCGAAATGTGAACCCGGTCAGAAATGACTGGGTTCTCCCTCTTTTTAAGCCAGGTAAAATTACATCCCTTTCCAGAGTACGGCGTTTTCAAGCGCGATTAGATAAGAGAATCCCCCTGCCAAGCCGGAGACGAAATTTGTCACCGTTGGTGTGACGTTTTCTGTCTAATATGCGTTTTTGGGGGGACTCTGCCCTGGCAAAACTCCTCTGGCCAGATGGGGGGCTAAGAATTTTTTTTGGCAAACGCAACCCCTCGCGAGCAAGTCGCTCCCCTGGCTTCATCGGGTGTTTTCCCTGGCTGCACTTAGTCTGAGATTACCGTTTTGGTAAACTCAAACAAATGCAGGCAACCGTTGTAAGTTCCTCTCGCTCTCACCCGATCTTTCAGAAGATCTTCGCCCGCATTCGAGTGGAGTTTCCCAATCCTACGGAGTTGGGTTGGGCGCTCTTGTCGGCACTTCTCCTGATCTTAGCCTTTCCGGACTATGACTTTTGGCCTTTGGCATGGATTGCACTTATCCCGTTGTTACTCACTATCAGCAAAAGACGTTCACCCCTCCACGCGCTGATTCTCGGCTGGATTGCGGGTTCAGTATTCTTCTATGCCACCTGTTACTGGCTAACGTTTTCGATGATCAACTATGGGAACATCCCGGCATGGATTGCCTATCTGCTACTCGTGCCAGGGGCGGTAGTAGTCGGACTCTTTCCAGGTTTGTTTAGTGCGGTGCTCGCCTCAAGCGTGCGGCGATCAGGAGCCTCTGCAATGTTGCTGGCACCATTCATATGGATCTCCTTTGAATGGGCAAGACTAGGTGTAACGGGGCAGCTGTGGAATGCGCTGGGTTATTCACAAGCGTACCAACCATGGCTGATTCAATCGGCGCGTTGGGGCGGAGTGTACGCCGTCAGTTTCTTAATTGTCGCAATCAACGCGGCGCTGTCGTATTTAATACTCAAGCGCAGCAGGAGCGGAACGTTACTGGCCTCGGCAGTTATAGGTCTCATCTCGGTTAGCGTCCTGGCAACGTACTGGCAATCTCCAGGTCCCTCTCAAATGTCTGAGACTGCACGGCTTGTCGCGTTGCAACCCAACGTGCCAATGCATCTGCAAAAATCGGCTGAGGAGATGCAGGAACTGACCTTAAGGCACCTGGAGATGAGTGAAGCCGGTCTGAGCGAGTTGTCGGACGATACTAACCCGCGAATCGTGATCTGGCCCGAGTCTCCGATGAACTTCACCTACGCAGGAAGTTCAGCGTTCCGTGACCTCGTAACCACGTTTGCTCAAACTCATCGAACCTCTGTGTTGTTCAATTCACAGGAGCCGGCACCAAACAACGGAATACATAACTCAGCCGTGCTCGTAAATGAACAGGGTAGGCTTGTTAGTCAGTATGATAAGATTCGCCTGTTGCCGTTTGGGGAATATGTGCCGCTTCCACGTTGGTTACCCGGAGCGAATCTGGTTTCAGCGATTGTCGGAGATTTCGAGGCTGGCACAAATTACGCTTTATTGCCGATTGGTCAGGCGAAGGCTGGAGTTTTCATCTGTATTGAATCGGCTTATCCGTCGATAGCGAGGCAGTTTTCTCGCGACGGCGCTGAGGTGCTGATCAATATCTCCAATGATGGTTACCTTGGCCGGACCGCGGTGATGCGTCAGCACCTTGCGAACGCGATCTTCCGCGCCGTGGAAAATGCAAGACCAGTTATTCGGGTGACCAACACGGGAATCACGGCGTACATCGAGGCTGATGGCACCTTGAGAGACCAAACACCCGTATTTGAAACGGCGACCAGAACTTGGGGTGTCAACAAGAATGCAGCAGGACAGACCCTGTATACGCGGGTCGGTGACCTGTTCCCGCTACTATCATCACTGCTGACCGCGGTCGTAGGGCTCTGGTCGGTGGTTGGTCACCGGCCCAGGTAATCGAATAATGATTTTGGAGAACGCATGATCGAGACCTTTTCCATTCAGGATTTCAGAACTACGTATGAAGAACTACGCTCACGAGTTGAACAACTCGGGAGGTTTCTTTGATGTTGTGACCGGACGCGAAGAACTAAAGCGCATGGAGAACGAGGCGTCTTCACCAGAGTTCTGGAATGATCAGGCCAGCGCGCAGCGACTGCTGCAGAAACGCAGCTTGTTGGAGAAGAAGATCCAACGCCAGGAACATTTTGAGTCGCAAATTGCTGATGCCGCCGTGCTGTTTGAGTTCGCGGAGCAGGATGAGGAATCGCTGCCGGAGCTGCGCACACTGCTTGAAGGACTCGAACGTGAGATCGGTATTGCCGAGACTGAGATGCTCCTATCGGGTGAGAATGATCAGCTAAGCGCTATCTGCACAATCCACCCAGGGGCGGGCGGAACTGAGTCCCAGGATTGGGCCGAGCTGCTGTTACGGATGTATTTGAAATGGGCCGAGCAAAGGGGCTTCAAGACCGAAATTTTGGACTATCAACCGGCCGAAGAGGCAGGCTTGAAGAGTGTCACCTTTCGCGTGGATGGTGAATATGCCTACGGCCTGTTGGCTGCCGAAGCCGGAGTTCACCGGCTGGTGCGGATCTCACCTTTTGATCAAGCGGCACGTCGTCACACATCGTTCGCTTCGTTGTTTGTGTACCCCGAGATTGACGAGAACATCGAAGTAGACATTCAGGAAAAGGACTTGCGCGTTGACACCTACCGCGCCACCGGAGCTGGGGGTCAGCACATTAACACCACGGATTCCGCGGTGCGTATCACTCACCTCCCGACCGGGATCGTGGTGCAATGTCAGAATCAGCGCTCGCAACATCAAAACCGGGCGGTGGCAATGCAGGTCTTGCGTTCCAGGTTGTACGAACTCGAGTTGGAGAAACGACAGGCAGAGACAGCACATCTTGAGGCCAGCAAAGCTGACATCTCTTTCGGTTCGCAAATTAGAAGCTATGTGCTAGCACCTTATCGGTTGGTAAAAGACACTCGCACAAAGCTAGAACGTGGAAACGTTGATGCCGTCCTGGCGGGAGACATCGACGATTTCATAAAAGCTTATCTACTCGCAAAAAAAGCCCCTAAGACGCGAGACGGCGAATGACCCAACAGCATTAGTTTCTGACGTTTGTCACCCATACGTTTAGTGCGGTGAACCTATGGCCACAACACAGATTGAAGAGAAGCCCAGAATCATTACCCCTCACCCGAGTCGCAGAAACGAGATAACTGCAATTGTTTTGCTCGCCATAGGATTGCTGTTGGCGCTCTGCCTCGTCTCCGCTGCCTTCTTTCCCAATGATCCCTCCTGGAATTCAGTGGGCCAGACGGAGACAAGAAACTGGGCTGGCGCTATCGGGGCACACGTCGCAGCCTCGCTCTTTCAAGCCATCGGATTGGCTGCGTTTCTGCTACCCGTTCTGCTATTAGCAGCGGCTTGGAGGCGTTTTCGTACTAGGACGATTCGTGCCCCTCTTTCCCGACTGCTCGGTCTGGTTGTGCTGGTGCTGGCGGCCTCGGCGCTGCTCTCAATCTCCAGTATCCGACCACTTTTCGATTCAAGCGTTCAGCCGGGAGGTCTCGTCGGAACTCTCACCGCCAGAATCCTTGCCGGTGGGCTGAATACCGTGGGTGCCACCGTGCTTCTTATTGCGAGTGTGGCTACCGGATTGTTGCTGGCCACTAACTTCTCATTTGTAGCCATTTACGAGAGGCTAAGCACGCTGTTCAGAGATCGCTTCTACTTTCTACGTACTGTTCCTGAGAAATTGAATGCTTGGCGCGTAGCACGAAAGGAACAGTCGCGAAATCGCAAGGAGGCCAGGCTCGCTCTGAAGGCAGAAGAACAGGCTGCACGAAATGCTCTGAAACAAAGCAAAGACCTCACTCCTGCGGAACGTGTCGCTGAGTTCATGAAAGAAAGTGAGCTTGCCTCGGCATCAAACGCGATTTCAGTGACGCGAACGGAAAGCGCAACACAACCGGCGGCCTCAATGGTCGTAACAGGGGCCGAGACCACCCGAGCAGCCGCAGCCGCCGGCGCCATAGCGGCAACCGTGGTTGAGGGCCGTTCTGGACGACGTTCAATCTTTCCGAACTCTCATACGGCATTAGTGGACGCTGAAGATGACGTCGAAGAGATGGTCAAGGGCGCTTCGGTTTTGCGGACCAAGATAGAAACGCCTGCCACCGGAAAACTGCCTTTCGAGCCTATTCGCCGCGTCAACTATTCCGACTACACGATGCCGCCTCTGGAGTTTTTGAACGAGGCCCCGCCCCACAGCGAGCAAGCAGACGCCGAACTGTTGAGTCTCGCCACCCGTCTGGCTGAGAAATGCAAAGAGTTCAATGTAACCGGACAGATCAAACATATCTGTCCTGGACCAGTCGTGACCACTTACGAGTTCAAGCCAGACCCGGGCGTCAAATACTCGCGAGTTGTTTCATTGGTAGATGATCTCTGTCTCGCTCTGAAGGCTGAATCTATTCGCATCGATCGGATGCCGGGCAAGCCTCACGTAGGAATCGAAGTCCCCAATCCTCGACGCGAGACGATTTTCCTCAGAGAAGTTATCGAGTCCAGAGCGTTTCGCGAATCACCGTCCAAGCTGACGATTGCGTTGGGGAAAACCATTGATGGCCTCAACTATGTCGCGGATTTGGCGAAGATGCCCCACCTCCTGATTGCCGGTACGACAGGCGCGGGAAAATCTGTTGGCGTAAACGCCTTGATAGTCTCAATCCTCTATCGCGCAAGACCGGATGAAGTAAAGTTTATTCTCATTGACCCGAAGAGATTGGAGCTTGGACTTTACGAGGACATTCCGCACCTCGCGACCCCCATCATTACTGACCCAAAACTTGCGGCTCGCTCCCTTAAGTGGGCGGTGACGGAGATGGAAAAGCGTTATCGGGACCTGGCCGGCTGGGGTGTGCGAAACATCGATGGATACAACACAGAAATCATGCGCCGGAATCTCGTCAAGGAGTATGACGAAACGGGCGAACCCTGGAAGCCTCTGCCCTTCATCGTGATCATCATCGACGAGCTGGCCGATCTAATGATGACCTCTGGGCGCGAGGTCGAAGAGTCGATTACCCGACTTGCACAGATGGCGCGCGCGGTCGGGATTCATTTGGTACTGGCCACGCAACGTCCCTCGGTTGATGTTATTACGGGATTGATCAAGGCGAACTTCCCTTCCCGAATATCGTTTCGCGTTTCCTCAAAGGTCGACTCTCGCACCATTATCGACACCAACGGTGCCGAACATCTGCTCGGTCGCGGTGACATGCTGTTTCTGCCCCCCGGAACGTCGCGGTTAATCAGAGTCCACGGTGCCTACATTGATGAAACGGAAATCAATCGCATCGTCAGTCACATCAAGGCTCAAGGGCCTCCCGCTTACGATGAAACAATCACTCAGTCTGAAGAAGAGGCGCTTGGCCTCGAGAATAGCGATGGCGAGCATGATGAGCTGTTCGAGGAAGCTCTGCGCATTTGCGTGGAGATGAAGCGCGCCTCCACGTCGGTGCTGCAGAGACGCTTAAGAATTGGATACGGTCGAGCTGCCGCAATTCTGGACATCATGGAGCGTGAAGCTCTGATTGGTCAGGCGGATGGATCAAGACCGAGACCGGTTCTCGGTCGCGCTTACGAGATGGTTGCTCAATGGGACGAGATGGGGGCCGAAGAGACTTAGCCCATCAGGATCGAACACAGATTTGAAAACATTTCCACGCGCACCTGTGGAAAAAGCTGTGGAGAACTTACTCAACTCGCTCTCAAGTTTCTATATTTCAACGACTTTCACCGATTTGCACATGTGAGCGGCGTCACGGTAAGTTCTTCACAAAGTCTTGTTTGCATTGATGAAACAACATCCCGGCCTGTCACAGCGCAGGCGAACTGGCGAAAAGCGAGCTGCCCTCTTCATCCTTCCACTCATTCTAAGCATTGTCGGTCTGAGCTCTTGTGGAACGAGACCGCGCTCACATGTGCTTCAAAGCACATCAGAGACTCAGGGATCAGAAAAGGTCGATATCAACTCAGCGACCGTCGAGGAATTGGCATCGATTCCAGGGATCGGCAAGTCTATTGCCGAGAAGATCGTTGCTCACCGAGAAATGTACGGCAAATTCCGAAGGATTGAGCATTTGCTAATTGTGCGCGGGATCAGTGAGCGAAAGTTTAAGCAGATTAGTGGCCGCTTGATCGCACAGTGATAGAGCCCGTGCTTGATAGTAAAACTGGTAAAACTCTATATTGACTCAGCTCAAGCGGCAGCATATAAGCCTAAAAGAAAATTCGCGGGAGGATGGAGCCTTGGCTACTCAGATTGATGAAAAATTGAGTTCAGACACCAAGCCATTGGCGTTCTCCAAGTTGGTCGAAGCATTGCAAGCGGTCAACGAGCGTCCGTCGCTTGACCAATTAAACTCCTGGTTGCATCGTGTCGCGATTTCGGCGCACGAGCTACGTCCATACATCGGTTTCAAGAATGCCAATTATTGGCGCCATCTGGTCTATCGGAATGAGTTCGTTGAGATGCTGGTGCTCTGCTGGAAGCCGGGACACCGTACACCTATTCATGATCATAATGGCTCTCACGGAGCTGTTAAGGTCTACGAAGGCATACTTTGGGAAACCAGCTTTCATTACGAGGCCGAGCGCGGTTTGTGTTACCAAACTGCACGCGAGTGCCTGCCTGGCCACGTCACTGCTGCTGATGTTCCCGACATCCACCAACTCGGTAACCCAGATGTGAGCGAAAGGGATCTCATTACAATACACATATATTCTCCACCCCTTGGCGTATTGCGGACCTACCAAGCCGGTAGCCGTCAAATAGATCATTACACACCGGTCGACGCAGAATAGCAGTAGCAAGCTTGACGCCCCACTACCATTATGCGGTTGCGCAAATTTTTATTCCGACGTTCTTAATCCCTCTTTTCTTATTGATGGTTGGTTGCCAGTCTGATCGACCAGAAGGCACGGCACAGATAACAGTTGCCGCAGCCGCTGATTTGGTCCCGGCATTTGAGGAACTGGCGCGGGCTTATGAGGCTCAGACCGAAACGAGGGTTGTCTATTCCTTTGGCTCAACGGGAATGTTGGCGCAACAAATTGCAAATGGCGCCCCGGTGGACGTGTTCGCCGCCGCTAACCTGGCTTATGTGACTCAGCTCGAGGAACAGGGTTTGATACTGCCTGACACCAAAGCCCTATATGCTCGCGGACGTATTGTAATCTGGACCTCAAAAGAAGCTCGGTTCAAACCCCGGCACCTTCAGGATTTGATGAGTTCTGAAGTGGAGCGAATCGCGATCGCGAATCCTGACCATGCACCTTATGGAATTGCGGCTCGTCAGGCTCTTGAATCCGCGAACATGTGGGCGACGGCGCAATCGAAGATCATCTATGCTGACAATGTTCGTCAGGCGATGCAGTTTGCAGCGACCGGTAACGCAGATGTGGCGATAATTGCGTTATCATTAAGCCTTTCCGTCAACGGCGACAGCGTTCAAATTCCCGAAGAGATGCATCAGCCGCTCAACCAGGCTCTCGCGGTGATTCGTAGCACTGAGCACCAAGCCGAAGCCCGCTCCTTTGTTAATTTCGTCAGCAGCTCAACCGGACAAGCCATCATGGCGAAGCATGGGTTTACCAGGCCGGACCCTCGCTAGCTCGGCTAACGGAAGGCACACGTTAGCTCACCTTCGGGCGAGGCTCCGACAAATGTTGTAACTTTTAGTTCACTCCCATCAGTTGTTGCTGTAATGGCGCCACAATTTCCCGTCGTCAGAACCCTAGCGCCGCTTGCCCGCCAACGCTGGATCACGTCCGGATGTGGATGACCAAAAAACGAATTCCGCCCAACGGAGATCACGGCGAGCTTCGCACCTGTCGCACCAACAAATCGCGCTTCGGAGGAAGTCCTACTGCCGTGATGCGCTACTTTCACCACATCAGCCCGCAATCTGTCCGGCATCATCAGCAGCATAGCTTCCGCTCGTTTTTCTATGTCGCCGGTAAACAGTATTGCGCGGCTACCCAGCTCCACCTTTAGTACGACGGAATCGTCATTCGCCGACTTCGCCTTAGCAGCAAACTTATGAGGGTGCAGAACCAAAACCTTGACTTCGCCAAACCCAAAGATATCGCCAGCTCCGACTGAGAACACTGGCACGCCTGCCGAACTTAACGAGTTAGAAAATCTTTCATACTCAGCGTCTCCCAAAGCTGGGCGACCGACAAAGGCTGCGCGCACTGCAAAGTTTCTAACTATGTCGTTTAGCCCGTCTACATGGTCAGCGTCGGCATGAGTTGCGACTATGTAGTCAATCGTGCTTAGGCCACGGTTCCACAGAAACTCAGAAACGACGGCCTCACCAATCGAACGTGAACGTTGAAGGGAACCATTCTGTTTTGGATCGCCCGGCCGTCTAAATTGCGGCTGACCACCTCCATCGATGAGCACTGTTGTGCCATCCGGAGCAGTGATGAGTGCTGCGTCACCCTGTCCGACATCAAGGAAATCTACTCGTAAATGACCTGCGGTAGACTGGGGGCTGTAAGGGTGACCGATGATTATTGCGGTGATAAGTGCCTGACTGATGGTGAAAAGCCTGAAACACCGAGGCAAGCGTCGCGCTCCACTAAACGTATCCGGTGCACCCAGAGGATTCCACCTTGCAATTCCATAGGCCACACCTATAAGCGGGATGTAGTAGAGGAAGTAGATCGATGAAAAGGGTCCCGTGTATTCCGGAACGCGAATACTTGCCAACCGCAGAGCACTGAACGGATCCACGCTGTGGACCATCAGCCACGCGATTCCTTCTGATAGCCAGACAAGTAATCCAGCGATCAAAGGGCTCGCTAATGAGATTAACAACGTCACAACCGCGACCAGCAATAAAGCTGCCATCATCGCGCCTACACCGATATTGAGCACTAATGACGCCAGTGAGAAGCGATGCATGTAGAGGATCAGGAGTGGCAGCAACGTAAGTTGTACGCAGGTGGAGACGACGATTGCATTGAAGGCGTAACGGAGAAGCGGTTGCAGGTAGCATCGCTCTAATCGGGTAGCCCAGGGATTCTTAAAGAGCTTGTAACTATAGTTTGTGCGTAACACCTCCTTTCGCCACAACTTTTCGCTCCAATACAGCAGGTCACAGACATCTCGGAACCATCCTGTGGTCGGGGAGAACGGGGTTTCCGCTGAAGGGCGCCAGCCTCCGATTTGCGCCATCCGGGTCGTGAACGGCAGTGATACTGCAATGATCGCAGCTACCGACAGAAACGTTAGCTGAAAAGAGGGATCAAACAACTCCACGGGTCGCAGCGCTAACAGAACCAGAACAGCTGCGCCCATCGAATTCATCGACGCGGCACGCCTTTTAACAATCGGTGCAAACGTAACGAACGAGAACATGAACGATGCCCGGACGACGGAAGAACCGGCGCCAACGGCTAACGTATAGCTCCACAACAATGCCGTTGAGAGAACAAACTGCAGACTTCGTTCTTCAGTGATCCGGCGGATAAAGAGAAATGCGACTCCGCCAATGAAACTGATGTGTAAGCCACTAATTACCAAAACGTGGAAAGTTCCCCCGTCTCTGAATCGCTCCGCGGTTGAAGCGGACAACGCGCCTCGATTCCCAAGGAGGGCCGCCCGAATTATGCTCGCCGTCGTTTCCGTGAACGTCACGCTGATTTTCTGATCAAGTGTTTGACGCCACTCATATAACCACGCGAGCGGCAGAAAGACTGCTTCGTCATCCAGCCTCTCAACAAGCAATGGGCTCTTCACAAATCCAATCGCATCGTAGCCGCGCATCTCTAGAAACTCGGTGAACGAAGGCACACCTGGATTCCGAAACCTGTCAGAACGACTAAGGCTGGTAAATACATTAATCCGGGCCCCATGTCGTAGCTCGAGATCGTCGTACTCATGCGCTTCGATTGAACGCAATGGCAGGTAGAGTCGAACTACTCCAGAACTGTGGGCTTCGGTTTCTTTAATTCTAATGCTTTGAATCTGAAGATCGAGAAAGAGCAGTTCGGGGCCGAATGCCGGTGGTCCATCAATCATGCCGGTCAACTGTACTGGCTCGTCTGGTAATATCTTTCGGTCTGAAAATAAGCGGGTGACACGATCTCGCCCCACGCCTTTTTTTTCCAGCGCATGGTACGTGGCTCCGAGCAGAAAGAAGGACAATGTCACTACAACCGTAGATATCCAGGGAATTTTTTGTAGGAGGATCCCGGCGGCTGTTGCTACTACGGCAGCAATGAGCAACGGCGATAATGAAGGCCTCGAAATATTCGCGAAAAGAATCCCGCTGGCAAAAGCGACGCTTAGTTGCAATAAGGGGTGGCAACACGTTTGCTGATGAGGAGCAGCCGTCATTTCGATCAATCACCGCGGTGAAGTTATGGTTGACGCAGGCTAAGCCTGTTGAGAACTGTTGTCAATTCTGTGATGAGGAGTCTCAACCGAGAGTAGATCTATGTTCTGAAGCTCAGGTAAGTAGACCAAAGGGCCTCTAGCAGGTGCTGGCAGCGCTTTCAAGCTTCGGAACATCAAGCGTTACCTAGCCAGAAAATCGCGCTTTGCATACATTACTCACGCTACGATGAAATCCAGCGACTGCGGGCGCGCGACGAGGTATTAGCATAGAGAATAAAACTCTAACGGCCTTCCACACGAGCTGACCCATCGAATGTTAGGATTGGAGTTTTCACCGAAACTGGTGCCATCGATTTTTTTCCACGGGTTAAAGTGTCTCTAACCTAGTGCGCTCGCCCAGCGAGAGGTTGAATTTATGCCAGAGTCTCTCCCCCTGCTTCAAGACATACTGCTGCTCTTACTTGCCTCAGTACCGATCGCCTTCATCTTTAACAGGCTGCGGCTGCCAACTATTGTCGGATTCATTATTACCGGGGTTGTGATCGGTCCTTATGGCTTGGCGTTAATTGATGAACCTGAAGCGATAGAGGCATTGGCCCAAATAGGCGTGATGCTTCTGCTGTTTACTATCGGTATCGAGTTTTCCTTGCGACAGATCCTTGAGATGAAACGACTTGTGCTGTTGGGCGGTGGGTTACAAGTCGGACTGACAACTCTCGTCGTAGCAGCAATCGCAGTGGGGTTCAATCGGGAAATCGGATCAGCGGTCTTTTTGGGATGTATCTTTGCTATTTCAGGCACGGCAATCTTCCTGAAAAGTTACATTGAACGAGGTGAGCTTGATGCTCCTCATGGGAGGGTCGCGGTTGGCATTTCGCTCTTCCAGGATCTTAGTACTCTGCCGATGATGTTGATGATTCCGATTTTGGGCGGAAGCGGAACCGTCTCACCCTCAAGAGTCATTACTACCCTAGCGGTCGCCATCGTTGCCATCGTCGTAATCATATTCGCTGCCCGAAGCGTCGTGCCCTACTTGCTTTATCACATTGTCCGCCTGCGCAGCCCGGAGGTCTTCATCATCTCAGTCGTGCTCCTGAGTTTGGGCACCTCCTGGGTCACTGCGCAGTTTGGTCTTTCCCTGGCCTTGGGAGCATTTATCGCGGGTTTAGTACTGTCCGAGTCGGAATACAGCCATCAGATCGTTGCTGACATCCTGCCATTTCGAGACGTGTTCAATAGCGTCTTTTTCATTTCAGTGGGCATGCTTCTTTCGGTCTCATCACTGAGAGCGGACATTCCGGTGATCGTGCTCTCGATTGTTGGAGTGCTTTTGGGGAAGGCCCTGATAATTCTACTGATTCTTCGGTTACTCGGCTATTCGTTACGAGTATCAGTCATGACTGCTCTGGCTCTGGCTCAGATTGGTGAGTTCTCATTTATTCTCGCAAGGGCGGCGTTACCTGAAGGGCTACTCTCACAAACCGACTACCAAAGGTTTTTGGCCGTCTCTATTGTTTCCATGATCTCGACCCCTTTTCTAATCAGGGCCGCACCTCGCATAGGTTACGCGCTGCAGTCCAGGCTGGCACCAGGCTCACTATTGGAGCCGACCGTGCTGGGATATGAGCCGCAAAAACAGGATCTTCGGGGACACGTCGTGATAGTCGGTTATGGTCTTAACGGTCGTAACTTGGCGAAGGTGTTGCGGCGAACGGGCGTTTCGCACCTTGTCCTTGAACTAAATGCCGAATCGGTCCGGCAAGGACGTGAGTTGGGCGAGCGAATTGTTTATGGTGATGCAACTCGCAAGGAAGTTTTGCATTTTGTAGGGCTTGAGCATGCTCGAGTTCTGGTGCTGGCAATTTCGGATCCTGGCGCAACTCGTCATACCGTCCGGCTTGCGCGAGAAATAAATCCTGCTATTCATATTATTGTCCGTACACGTTATATGTCCGAAGTGCCGGTTCTTAGCAAGCTCGGCGCAAATGACGTGATCCCAGAAGAGTTTGAAACCAGTATAGAGATTTTTTCGCGGGTACTTAGAGAGTTCGGGATTGCGCGGCATGTGATCCAGCAGCAAGTAGCAACGATCAGGAGCGAGGGTTATGAGATGCTGCGAATGCCCTCTATTTCAATGCTGGATATGAGTACGATTGCAGAAGCATTTGAATCTGCGTCGACGGAAACCTTAATTGTCGAATCGGATTCACCGTCAGTTGGAAAAACCATAGGCCAGCTGCAACTTCGAACCAAAACTGGTGTATCAATAATTGCCTTGATCCACGACGATAAAACCGAAATCAATCCGGGACCCGAAACCCTGATCCAGGCCGGAGATGTCGTTGTGCTGCTTGGAAGTCCAGAGAAGATCGATCAAGCTATTCAAGCTTTCCTCGCAAGACGTGACGTGTCCGTGGAGATATGATTTGGGTAACGTCGTATTCAAAAGGTCGGGACGTGCAGTGCATTCTTGCGGATGCGGGACCACCTTTCAATCAAGTGAGAGGTGGGCGATAGTTTCCACATGATGAGTTTGAGGAAACAAGTCGATAGCACTTACGTTGCGGATACTGTAGCTATCAGCCATGAGTAACTTCAAATCGCGAGCGAGTGTCGCCGGATCACACGAAACGTAAGAAATCCACCGCGGTTTTAGCTGAAGAATTCCCTGAATGGTAGCTGATTCGGCGCCAGTTCTGGGCGGATCAAGTATTACAAGGTCAGTGGGGGCTGGATGGTGGGCAAGAAGCCACTCTCCGACTCGAGCCGTATGTACTTGGACGTTCTTCAGTCCCGCCGTGCTCGTATTCAGCTCCGCAAAACGCGCAGCTCCAGAATTTGACTCAACGGCGATTACCTGTTTGAACAGCTTGGCCAGTGGCAGCGTAAACAGCCCGACACCACAATAGAGGTCTACCGCCAAATTATCACCGAAGACATTCGAAGGGAGAGCCCGGCGAACCAATTCCTCTAGGAGATCCTGGTTAATCTGAAAAAAGGATTTCGCATCAAACCGATAACTATGATCGGCTGCCACGCGGCTGACGTGTCGGGTTTGAAAGCCTGCCACTGCTGGCCAAACCGAGATCCCGTCCTCGCCACAAACTGCATCAATCTCACGCGCGGTAGGATCCAATTTCCCGTCTCGCACTGCGCGACGAACTGTCTTGAACACATTCTCCAGTTCGGGCGTAAGCACTGCACAGTACTCGATGTCACAGACGCTGTGGGTCCCTTGCTCAAAATAACCAAACCAGCGATGCTCGGATTCAGCCTGCCAGCTGGCACGCGCGCGGTACTGCCATTCTCGCGGTGAGGGGGTTACTTCGATTGCCGGAACGTTCTCGATTCGAGCGATCCGGAAAAGGCAATCACGTATGATCTCAGCCTTTGCTGCCAGTTGCTCTCCGTATTCCAACTGCTGAAAATCGCATCCTCCACAACGACCAAAATACGGGCAGGGAGGTTCAACCCGATGAGGTGATGCCTTAATAATCTCCTTAATCCGACCGAATCCATTGCGACCTTTGATCCGAGTCAGTTCCACACGAACCTTGTCTCCCGGGGCGGTTAGTGGAATGAACAATGTCAGGCCCTCGGCGTGCGCCAAACCTTGGCCGCCCGGTAGTATTCGCTCGATCTCAACGTCAACAATTTTCATCGAACGATCGATTGCAAAGCCTAAAGATCCACAGCTGGTTTCCTCTGGCTACGCTTGATATTGGTTTGGAGCCCATTGGTGTGGCGAAGGCGGCGGTGCATAGACCGGAGCTGCGCCCTCCAGCTCGAATCTGATACCTCCCACAACACCTGCCGCAATGTTGTAGATGATCGCAGCAATTGCCCCACCAATGAACCCTATAAGCCCGTAGAAGATCGGCATCGCAATGATGATCACCAAGCCACCTACGACCGAACCTACCCCGCCCCACGCCTGGCTTTCCGACTGTGGTGCGAGTGCTGCAACTGCAGCTCCAAAAAGCATGAACAACAAACCGTAGATAACACCGGTGATCAAGCCAATCACAAACATCAACAAGGCTTGCATTTTTGCAACCGAGAGAATGCCAAACCTTCTGATCGTCATTTCTGCCATTCGATCACTCCTTTTTTTTGGATCCTTCGTGCATCCAACGCCAAGCATCAGAGGTAGAACAAACTTAGGCGAGGAACACCGAAGTGTTCGCGCAATTTCTTCATGAGCAGGTTCTGCAACGTTTGATGGTAAATAATCTTCTCCATGCGACTGCGGTACGGTCTTAACTGTTCCTTTATCTCAGCCTCAAAGGCGCCGAGTTGTTCACTGGGAATGGCTGTTATGATTGACTCACTTAGCATTCTCTCTAGACCAGTCAACGAGATCTCAAGCTTTTCCGTGTTCTGGTTCGCACTGAACTCTGTCGCTAAGTCCCGAACGAAGTCGGCAGCACGAAGGAGGGCCTCGGCCAAACTCTGCGGCGATGAAGACTCGAGTTCCGCTGCTGTCTGTAGAAGCTGACCTCGCCCTCTCTCGAGGTGCTCAAGAACACTAGCGGTGCCAAACGGTTTGGCAGGGTCTGTATCGTCCTCAGAAGCAGATGGCGGTGCCGAGTTCGTTCCGGAACGCGTTTCCAGCCATTCCGCGTACTGCGCCTGAACCTCCTCCTGGCAATACATTAATGATTTGACTGTCCGTTTCCGCGGCTTGGATTCCCATGAATCAAAAGCCCTTTCGATCCCCCGCAATGCAACATGCAGGGGCACGTTCATCTCCTTCCAACTTTCAATTAGGGCCCAGTCTATTGGGCTGAGTAGGAGATGCTTCCCCCTTCGGCGAATAAAGGCGTCTTCGATTTCGGTAAAGTAATTGAAGTAATTCAAACTCTTGACCAAAATCCTCGGCTCGTCGACAAGCGAGGGCGTCCCTTAGGCCTTGTTCCGATCATAGACGAGACGAAGTCCCTCAAGCGTCAGGGTATCGTCAACGATGGAGATGTACTCCGAATCCCCCTTAATCAAAGCAGCTAGCCCTCCTGTGGAGATTACCGTCGGAACTCCGTTTAACTCTGCAATGATGCGGCGCAGGATGCCGTCGACCAAACCCGTGTATCCATAGTAAAGCCCTGATTGCATAGCAGCGGTGGTAGAAGATCCGATAACCTGCCGAGGCCTTCGAATATCGACTCTGGGCAATTTAGCTGCGCGTGCAAACAGAGCATCTGAGGAGATCATTATGCCAGGACAGATTACTCCACCCACATACCTTGCTTGATCATCAATCACATCGAACGTCGTTGCCGTGCCAAAATCAACAACTATGCACGGAGCCCCATACTTTTCAATTGCCGCAACCGCATCAACTATCCGGTCCGCGCCCACATCGGACGCCGGTTCGTAGAGGATGGTCAGTCCTGTATTTGAAGAGGAGTCGACAAAGAGCGGTGTGACGTGAAAGTAAGTCTCCGCCATGGCCTTTAACGTGTAGTCAAGAGGTGGCACAACTGAGGCAATAGCAATCGCATCGATGGATTTAAAATCGACTTTCGCCAACTCGAACAGATTTCGCGCGTGAACACCATACTCGTCAACCGTGCGTGAGCGATCTGTGGTCAGTCGCCAGTGCGCCACGAGCTGTTCGCGCTGAAAGACACCAAGGGAGGTGTTTGAGTTTCCGACATCAATTGCCAACAGCATAAGCAGGTTCCTGTTTGAGCTCCGCGATCGAAGCGCGATCTAAGTAGGTTTCTATTTCATCACAGGCGCGAACTGTGCCATTTTCCTCATGCAGTTCGCCAGCCACCGCTTCTGCATTAGTGCGATAGCTTGGAACTCTCAGAAGAGTGTCAAGCTCAGTGGCCACGCGATGTGAGTTGTAACGCGAGCGAGCGTGCGTGCGGCTGGTTCCAAGCAGTGCAGCGTGCGCGCCATTGTCGGCTTGGTCAAAAGCAAACGGTACAATCAAGGTAGGAATACCGGCGCGCAATCCATGCGAAGTAGTGCCGATGCCGCCGTGATGGACCATAGCGCACGCTCTCGGCAACAACTGTTGGTAAGGTGCGTAATCGAATGCGACAATGTCGGGGCCCAAGTCTGGCGGTCGATTGCGTTCATCGCCTATCAACAAGACCGCTCGGCGGTTCAGCAATCGGGTGGCAGTAATGCATTCGTGGAAGAAATCACGTGCGACCCAAACCGCGGAGGAGCCCAACGTAAATACGATAGGTGGCGGTCCGTCATTCAGGAACCGTTCCAGCTCAGCAGGCATCTCTAACTCACGACTACCATCGTAGAAAGCAAAGCCTGTAACACTGGCTTGTGGTGGCCAATCAGGTTTTGGCTGTGCAAACAGCTGCGAAAAAAGCGCGAGTACTAAATGAGGCGAGTGCTGACCCTCGAACATCGGCGGTCCATAGTAGTCGACCCCAATCTCTCGACGTAAGTTATGAATTGCTTCAGATCGAAAACTCTTCTTAATTGCCCCAAAAACAAACTTGGTTACCCGCGGACCTAGCAGCGAGATGTTACCCAACCAGGGCCAGTAAGGTGGTACTGGTGGATCATATGCAGAAAAGAATGACATCGGGGCAAGCACTGTCGAGATCCATCGGATCCCGGTTTTCCATCCTACTAACGGGCCTGCAGGCGCCGCGGGATGCGTGACTAACAGGTCCGCACCGTCGACTGCTCGGACAAGATCTTCGTAGCTCTCGCGAATTGCAGAAGAGATTATCTCCTCGATCAAGAATCTCGGCCCGTGCCGCGGATCCATGATTCGGTTGATTAAGTCGCTATCCTGATCCTGTGGCGGTGGTAGGTTCGGCCGAATGGCGACGAATTCAAGGCCAACAGATCTAATTTTCTCTTCGTATAAAGCGCTGGTTGCGATTATTGGTGAGTGTCCCCGCGAGTGCAACTCCATTGCAATCGCCATGTAGGGATGAATATCTCCGAACGAGCCAAACGTGTTGAGAAGGATCCGCCAGTTCTTTGCCATTGTTCAGTTGCCACTCGCTCGATCGGACGCGGAACGCACCGCGATTACATCTCCAGCACGAATAGTGCGGATTTCACCCTCACAGGTTTTGAGGCGTAATGCACCATCCCTTTCCAAACCGCAGGTAACCCCTTCACAACGCTGCCGACCATCAATAACCACTACGGACTTGCCATTTGCGAATGACGAGGCACGACACCATGCGTCAAGAGTCACCGCTTCTCCGTTCTGCGCTTGCAAGACATCGTACCGATCACTGAGAGCTAGCAGCAAGAGTTCTATCAACCTCTCCCGATCTGGAACAACGCCAGTAACAGCTTCTACCGTCGTGGCGCTGTCGATGAGCTCTGGAGGGAGACTGCCGTTCCCCACATTGATTCCAATCCCAACAACTACCGCCCGCCCGATCGTGGTCTCAATGACTTCAGCCAAGATCCCACAAATCTTGCGCTCACCTACGAGGACGTCGTTCGGCCACTTTATGTCAGCCTGAATCCCGGCCAGCGCACTTAAGGCATCACGGACTGCTAAAGAAGCCATTAGCGTAATAAGTGGCAGACTACGATGTTCAAGCACAGGACGAAGAACGATGCTCAGATAAAGGCCCGCACCCTTCGGCGAAATCCAGCCCCGATCCAGTCGGCCACGTCCAGCAGTCTGCTCGTCAGCAACAATACAACACCCTTCGGCCGCGCCCTGCATCGCCCAGTTCGCCGCTTCCGTATTCGTTGAGCCAAGTGTCTCAAAACGAACGATTGAAGTCTCCATACTCTGCACCAGGGGCCGTGATTATATTCTGACCCACAGTCACGAGGAACCCGACAGCATACGATTAAGTCATCGGCTCATCATTCCCCCGGCCTTATTGCTATTAGTGTTCCTCGCTGTTCAAGTTGATGCACTGGGAAACTACTTCCGCTTGTACGGACGAGCGTTCGGGCCGATGCAATATGATCAGTTCGCTCACCTGACGGTTCAGGCTTTGGTGACGCCACTGATTGTTTGGCTAGTGCAAAGGTTCATGCACAAGTTCAGCTATCCGTTGCCGCTGAGCATTGCAACCCTGTTTTCCGCAACTCTTATGTTCAGTGTCGCTTCCATGTACGAGATCATAGAGTTATGGGATGAGCTTCACTTTGGTGGCCAGCGTATCTGGGGGAAATACGACACTGCTCTGGATTTGCAGTGGGACCTGTGTGGCATTGTGCTCGGGAGCCTTGTTGCCAGGATCTTACTAACCCACAAAATCCCAGCCAACCCGAAATGTTAGCCGTCCAACGGCATCGAACGGGTCAGCCAGCTTAGGGCTCCACAATCCTTGCGTTAACATAGCGGCGCTTTGGCACTCTATGTTTAGTGGAGAGGACTCTAATGAATAGGCTCATCGTACACAGCACAGCAGTCCTGACTTTGGCAATAATGTCGATCACAATCTCGGCCCAACAGCCGCTTCGGATAGTGGACCTGTCATATGCGTTTGACTCCAAGACCGTATATTGGCCCACTGCCGAAGGATTCCGTCTCGAAAAGGACTTCGAAGGGGTGACCGAAAGCGGCTTTTACTACTCAGCGTACCGGTACTCTGCAGCTGAGCACGGTGGAACCCACATAGATGCCCCAGTCCACTTTGCGCAAAACAGATTTTCGGTCGACCGGATTCCATTAGAGCAGTTGGTCGGGTCGGGCATCGTAATAGACGTCACTGAGCAGTGCCGAACTAACCCAGATTACCGCGTTACTGCGCGCGACTTCATGGATTGGGAAAGGCAACACGGACGCATACCGCGAAACGCTATCGTACTGTTGCGAACCGGATTCGGTCGGCATTATCCGGATCGTAAAAAGTACCTGGGAACAGATGAACGTGGAGCCGACGCTGTAGCAAAGCTACACTTTCCCGGTCTGCACGCCGAAGCTGCACGTTGGTTGATCCAAAACCGCTCAATAAAGGCGATTGGACTGGACACCGCTAGTATAGATTATGGTCAGTCGACATTGTTTGAGAGTCATCGCATCTTGTCTGAACGAAACATCCCGGCTTTTGAGAACGTCGCCAACTTAGACCACTTACCGGCTAAAGGATTTACTGTTATCGCTTTACCAATGAAGATCCAGGACGGCAGTGGTGGACCGCTGCGAATGATTGCGGTCCTTGGACGCAGTTGGCAGTGAACCGAGTCCCAACCGCACTTAAACAACACTATTGCCTCTTCACCATGGAAACCCTTGCCGGCTATCCAGCAGTTCACTTTCTGGCGATTGATTGGTTTCCCATTCGCCTGTCTTTTGCGGTTGCGGGCGCAGCAACCCTGATAGCCTTGATTGCTGGTTCAGGCTTAGCGTGGTTACTCGCCAGGAAGCGTTTTCCAGGTCGCAATCTTCTAGATGCTTTAATCACTCTGCCGCTGGTCCTGCCCCCAACGGTACTAGGCTACTACCTGCTCGTTCTTCTGGGGACTCGTTCGCCATTGGGTGGCTTCCTCAATGATCATTTCGGCATAAGGCTGACGTTTACGGTAACCGCCGCCATCATTGCAGCTACCATTCACGCGCTTCCGCTGGTGACAAAGAGCTTGCGTGCGGCATTTGAGGCAGTTGATGCAGAGTTGGAAGCTGCTGCGCGAACCCTCGGCCTGAACAATCGCCGAATCTTCTTCAGGGTGACACTGCCGCTGGCTTCGCGAGGCGTATTAGCCGCGACCGCGCTTGCATTCGCCCGCGCATTAGGGGATTTCGGGGTAACGATCATGATCGCGGGAAACATCCCAGGAAAAACGCAAACGGCCTCGGTAGCCATCTACGATGCTGTGCAGGCTGGTAGGAACAATGAGGCCTTCACTATATCCGTTGTGGTGTCAGTGATAGCTATGGCGATGTTGTACTTGATCAACCGATTCGGCCGTCTTAGATGGTAGGTTCGTTCCACGTCACGGTTAGACATCAACCGAGCACGCCACGGAACCTGGATTCAATAACGTTGTATCCAGGGAACAATGTCGTCAGGGTCGTCGAACCGAGATGTCGCCTGGCGACCTCGCTTAACACTGTCCGAAAGTCAGTTGTCAGAGCAAGATCTCGACCCTCATAGAGCTGCTCGGTCCGGAGGCCGGGCCAGTCGCCATACACCCTGCCGCCCCGAACACCGCCGCCGATAACAAACATCGCATTGGCATGGCCGTGGTCTGTTCCGCGGTTACCATTTTCACGAACCGTTCGGCCAAATTCTGACATCGTTACGATCAAGACATCTTCCATCCGGTCGCCGAGGTCCGTTAAGAAAGCGCTGATGCTATTGGCAAAATCCTGCAACCGGTTCGCGAGCTGCCCGCGAGAGTTTCCCTGGTTGACGTGAGTATCCCAACCGCCAGTGTCGGTAAAAGCGATTTCGAGTCCGACATCTGA
>Ga0209431_10000165_pt1 | contig 50105 bp, 47 predicted proteins | sample RifCSP13_3_FD_184021 | JGI IMG/M metagenome (GOLD analysis project Ga0209431, IMG submission 184021) | Soil microbial communities from Rifle, Colorado - Rifle CSP2_sed 13_3 (SPAdes) (version 2) | ecosystem: Environmental > Terrestrial > Deep subsurface > Rock core/Sediment | place: Rifle... | reverse complement strand
GATATTGTCTATGATTGTGCGGAAAAACAGGGTCTCGTTTCTTTGCAGCAGTGCGATCAGAAAAATATAACGTTCAATGTCCGAGGTCTTGCGGCGCAGATTGGCCAGCACACGTTGCTGCTGGGTTTCGAGTGAGCCGATTGAATGAGGCAGTAGACCGCGCAATCCAAGACGTTCACGCTCATCCTTGCTGAATGCTGTCGACTTGTTCAGTCGTGCATTATGCAGGACATCATATCCTTTCTTTTCAACGGGCGGTTTCAATCTTATACCTTCAGTCGGTTAATATTCTTTTCGCACGCAGGTTTTTCAACCGGCCATGTTTTGTTTTACTCTCCAGCCTTTTAATTTTTGAAGTTGCACTTGGTTTTGTCGGTTTGCGTTTCTTCCTTGTCACTGCAACGCTTTTTATCAATTCCTGCAATCGTGTAAGTGCCATCTCCCTGTTCTTTTCCTGGCTGCGGTATTCCTGGGCCTTGATAATAATGACTCCATCTCTGGTAATGCGGCGGTCACTGCAATTCAACAACCGCTGCTTATAAAAATCCGGTAACGATGAGTTCTGTGAATCAAAACGCAAATGAATCGCGGTGGAAACCTTGTTGACATTCTGCCCACCTGCGCCTTGCGCACGAATGGCCGTAATCTCGATTTCGTTATCGGGAATGCTGACCTGGTGTGAAATCCTTAACATGATGTTCAGTGTTATGGTTTTTTGTCTTTCAGGAGCGTTTGCAGATCAGCAAACGGCTTGTGTGTAGAAACAGGCTGGTGACGGCCTCGTGCCTTCGCTTCCGCGCTTGAACTCTTTTCCAGATACCGGGCATGTTCATTGTCATGGCAATACAGGCACAGTAATTCCCAGTTGCTGCCATCCGGGGGATTATTATCGTGATTATGATCACGATGATGTACGGTCAGTTCATGCAGGTTTTCACGGGTAAATTCACGGCTGCAGCGTCCGCATATCCAGGGATAGAGTTTGAGTGCCTGTTCACGGTAGGCATGTCCACGCGCTTCAGTATTGCGGCGTGACTCCGCAACTATTTTATCAAGCCTGTTGTCAGACTGTTTTTTGCTCACAATTCTTAAAATGTAATGAGTATTTCATCCTGAGTCTAGCCTATACAACGAACATTGCAGATTATTTGAATATACAATGTTTGGCATAGTCAGCCGCATCATTGGCAGTCCAGTCACCGGAAGGTTTTTCTTCCATCATCTTGCACCATTTTTCACTGCCGACTTCGGGAGTGCATCCGGTCATTGTCAGTATTACTGCCAAACCCAGCATCGTCATAATCACTTTGTTCATGTCCCACTCCTCTTTATTCATAATTCCTGATAACGGAAACAATCCACCGTGTGATCGTTCACCATGCCAGTGGCCTGCATATGCGCATAACAGATGGTAGAACCCACAAACGTAAAACCGCGTTGTTTCAGATCCTTCGATAATTTATTTGAAAGTTCCGTTCTGGCAGGAATCTGTTTCAGTGATTTCCACCCGTTACGCACGGGTTTGCCATCGACAAATTGCCAAATGTATTTATTGAACGTGCCGAATTCATCCCTGATCCTGAGAAAGGCTTTTGCATTTTGTACCGTACTTCTGATTTTCAGCCGATTACGTACAATGCCTTCATCTTTCAACAACGACTGTATCTTTCGCTCGTTGTAATTCGCCACCTTGTTGAAATTAAAATTATCAAACGCCTTGCGATAGGCTTCGCGTTTTCTCAGGATGGTGATCCAACTGAGTCCGGCCTGTGCACCTTCCAGGATCAGAAACTCGAATAATTTTCGATCATTATGGTTTGGGACCCCCCACTCTTTATCATGATAACGGATATAAAGTGAGTCATCACCACACCAGCTGCAACGATTTTTCATGGGAGAATTTCCGTGTATTTATTAATGAATAGTCAGTTCTTCAGCCGTTCTGGCTGTATACCGTAAGCCATTGTCCGCGCCATGGTTTTCTGGAAGAAGTGAAATCTGGTCAAAACCCTTACAAGAAGGGGTGGACGGAATGGTTTACCTGAATTCAGTGCTCCGGCAATGATCCGTCTTTGGATGATTGATTGAATCGATTGAATGAATCGCACCGGCCGTTCACGCCGAAGTTGCACTTCAGCAAGGTCCATTTCCGTTACATTCTGTTTGAGTAGTGGTCCAGTTAATATATTTGCGGCAGCAACAGCATCATGTATTGCATAGTTGACCCCGACACCACCTACCGGTGACATAACGTGTGCCGCATCTCCTATTAACAAAAGGCCGGATTTATACCAACATTCCACACGGCCAGTGACTACAGATAGAATAGAGCATTGCGACCAGTCTTTTAATTCTGTAACTGATTCCTTGAGTTCCGGCGCCAGATAAATCAGTTCATTGTGCAATGCCTTTATCCCTGCTTCACGCAGGGCTTTATATGATCCTTTCAGTATTACAAAACCTACCTGGAATTCTTTGCCACGATCCAGTATGACCAGCATGGTGCCAGTTCCAAATCGTCCACCCGTGGCATTGTCAGATCCCGTGTTTTTGCCACGCGGTAATTTGAACCAGATCACATCCATTGGTGGGGTGGTCTTGCCAAGTTTTATGCCTGCTTTATCCCGCACCCGTGACCCACGACCATCTGCACCGATGGTTAAATACGCAACAACCTTATGTTCTACACCCTCTTTCATATAGGTTACACCACATATTTTATTACTCTCCATGATCAAATCATGAAACTTTGCATTCATCACCAATTGAAAATTGGGGATTTTCCTCGCTTCTTCAGTAAGGAAACTCAAAAACTTTTCTTGCGGGATAAGTGCAACATAGGGAAACTTGCTTTCCAGGTGCGAGAAATTGGCCAAGGTGATTTGTTCCTGACCAGTTGTAAACTGAAATCTGTCGATTTTCGCATGACAAAGCTCCAGAACTCGTTCGGCCAGCCCGATTTGGTCCAGGATTTCAAGTGAAGAAGCATGCAAAGTATCACCACGGAAATCACGGTCAAAATCAGCTTGCGCTTCCAACAGGGTTACGGGAATTCCCTGTCTTGCCAGCAGTAATGAAAGAACCACTCCGGCCGGACCAGCACCGACAATGCAAACACGGTTTACTGATTCACTAATATCCATAATTTCCTGTATTTTTCATCATGTTACATTTTAGTTAATAATGCATGATGCGGCGCACAAAATTATGCGCTAGACTAACTGTGATGCATATTCTAATCATACCTGTTTGGGGTAAATAACTTTTATGAAAATAAAGGGCAAAGTAGCAGTAATAACAGGTGCAGCCAGCGGTATCGGACATGCGGTCTGTATTGAACTCGCAAATAGAGGTGTCAAGGCGATTGGTATGGTGGACATGAATGATGAAGTCAAAACAGTCGCCGAACAGATAAACCGTGACGCCAAAACCGAGGTTGCTTTCCCCTATATTGGGGACACTACCAATTCCGATTTCCGCACCCAGGTTTACAACAACCTGATCAAGCAACATGGCATAGTCAGTATTTGTGTCCCCTGCGCCGGTATTACCCGTGATGCACTGGCCGTCAAAGTCAACAAGGAAACCGGTAAGTCTGAAATCTATCCCATAGAAAAATTCCGGCAAGTTGTAGAAGTCAATCTGATTGCCCCGGCCTACTGGGCCATGGAAATGATTGCACACATTGCAGAAGATCGTGCCAGCAAAAGTTTAAAGAAATGGCATACGGATGAAACAATTCAAGGCACTGTTATCTTTATCGGTTCCATTTCATCACAGGGGAACAAAGGCCAGGTGTCTTATGCGAGCACCAAGGCCGGACTGGAAGGGGCCGCCGCAACTTTAACCAAAGAAGCAATCTTCCATGGTGTACGTTGCGGAGTGCTTCATCCAGGCTTTACTGATACACCGATGGTGCGTGCTCTTGGTGAAGAATATATTGAAAAATATATCCTCAAGGACACCCAACTCGGCCGATTGATTCGTCCAGCCGAAATTGCGGATGCAGTCTGCTTCATGATCTCCAACTCTGCTGTCAGCGGTGAACTCTGGGCAGATGCAGGCTGGCATCCATCTCCCGCTTAAAGAACCCTTTTCAATAATTCTTTCCAGTCAGCACAACTGACCGCGTATCTATGATGCGTAGGCAGACATTTTGACCGATATAACAACGATTAACCCGTCATCCAGAACGAATAATCTGTTATCCTGTCGGAAATTACCGAACCTATTTAATTCGGGATGAGTATAACATTAATAATCATTTTCCTGACAAAAGGAACCCTATGAAAGACATCAAAGATCCGCAGTTTCGTCCTCCAACTAATATCCAGATTTCACAGTCTGTCGCCATATTAATTGACGGCAACAATATTGAGCGCAGTATCCACACTGAGGCAGATGATACCAATACCATGCTGAATTTTGACGCCCTGATACCCAAGCTGCTGGTTAATCGTGGCCTGAGCCGGTTAGTATATTTCCGTGAAGGCAAACATATATCAGCAAAATTGCAGGAACGTCTGCACAATTACTATCATGGTTCTGTCAGACCCTGCCACAAGAGTGCGGATATACCGCTTTCAATTTATGCCATCCAGGTGGCCAACAAGGTAGACACCATTATTATCATGTCCGGTGATTCAGACTATATCGAACTGGTACAACACCTGAAATCAGAGGGTGTGCGTGTTGAAATTGCCGCCGTACTCAGTACCACATCACAATTGCTCAAGGAAGAAGCAGATCACTTTCATGAGATTACAAAGGAAGATTGGTTTACCCTGACTCCCAAAAAGTCACATAAACATCGTGACAAAAAAGATCGGGATAAACACAACAAGCCATAATGAACACTCAAATTCCATTAGGAAATTCAGGAAAGCAGGTCTTGCCTATCGGACTGGGTGCAATGCCGTTGTCACTGGATACACGTCCGGATGAAGCAACGGCCATTGAAGTCATCAGAGTATTTGTTAATGGCGGTGGAAATTTTATTGACACCGCGAATGTGTATTGTATTGATGATAATGACGTTGGCCATAATGAAAAACTTATACATAAGGCCCTGGTCAAACTCGGAAAACGTGAAGATGTGATTGTAGCGACCAAAGGTGGTCTCACCCGGCCCAAAGGCAGATGGGATACTAATGCCAGTCCTGCCTGGCTCAGGAAATCCTGCGAGAAAAGTCTCAACGATCTGAACACCGAATGTATTTTTCTTTATCAGTTACATGCACCTGATCCCGATATCCCATTGACAGAATCCATTGGTGAACTGGCACGGCTTAAGGAAGAAGGCAAGATTCAACACATTGGTCTCTCGAATGTCAACACCAGGGAAATCATGACCGCGATGACAGTTGCGCCGATCCTGAGTGTACAAAACCGTTGCAATGTGCTCGAAAAGAAATCATTCAAGACCGGCGTGGTAGATTTGTGTGAAAAGGAAAATATCCTTTTTATCCCACACAGCCCGGTTGGCGGCCATTTTGATCACAAAAAACTGTCTGAATCCAAGCCGCTAAAATCAATTGCAGATAAACACCGGGTATCTGTTTACCGGATTGTACTTGCCTGGCTATTGCATAAAGGCAGCCACATCCTGCCCATCCCGGGTGCCAGCAAAGTCAGCAGCATCACTGACAACCTGAAAGCGGTAAATGTCAGGCTGGACACCGGGGACATGATGGCACTCGATCAGCTCTGATTAATTAGTAACCAATTGAAGACCACTCCGGATAACATGCCATAGTTTAACTAATTGATTTTATAGTATAATTATAAATAGAATCCAGATTTATTGCTTCGCAACAATTTTTACTTGCATTTGTGGATAATTAGCGTATATTTGCCCACCCCGATTCGGGGACATGGATTTAACGACACGATATGCAGCAACCAATGACACATTTCAGAGCAGAACTGCCAGATTATGGCCAGGACTCATGGCGCATGCATTCTGTCATGTTTATGAATATTGGTATGAATTCGATGTATACAGGTTTTAAAGCTGTTCGGTAAGCCTTCCAGCAACATATCCGGAAGGCATGGAAACAAACCGATGCCTTCCGGGAACAACATAAACCCCGGTCAGGCATCAAGCTTCACCGGGGTTCGTTTTTTTGACCTCCGAAAAAGATTACTTCCCCAAGCCCACGACGTGGGCATCTTAGCGCAGGCATTGCCTCCTCCTCTAATGCCTGCGCATTTTTTTAATCACATATAAAATCGCCTGTAGGTGCATATCTGGGTTTTCGTGCATTGCTCGAGACGTTAACATGATATTCAGGGCATTGTTGTGGATTGAATCCCGGATCACACACCACATGATTATCCAGCCTACCCCAACCTGTCACTGCCAGGTTAGCAGGTGCAATTATCAGTTTGGTTAGTGATGAGAGAAAAACAATCTTGGTGAATAGATGGGGTACCGGGGGAGGAAGGGAGTAATATTTATGGAACAACTTATCTCGCAGGAATAGACGGTCAATAATAATGGCAATACTGCGTTCGACGGCAAGTGGTAACAAACGCTGTTTTACTGCGCGATCCAGGTGACTGTAAGTAAATTACACTGATCCCGGTCAACAGCTTTCCTGCTTACAGGTCCTTGTATGAAATCAGGATTGAGCCGTCATCCTCGAAATCTTTTTTCTCTATCAAGATCCGTGCCGCAGATTCAAGCTCGGGACGATGTTTTGTGACTGCCTTCATGGGTTCTTCAGCTGAGGTAAGATATTTTTTCTGCAGGTCTTTACTCGATATTCTGCATAGAACACGCTTACCATCGACATCAGCCGCTATTGTGGCTACCTCGGTCATCGGATTCCAGCTCTGCTGTTTTGGAAAAGAAATTTTTCCATCACCGGGAGCATTATGTCTACAAGTACTTAGATTCATAGGTTTACAGCATCAATGTGAATAATGCTGTTATGACAGCAAATTCAGGTGGATTGAATGTTTTCAGCATGAAAACGATTATTGGTGAGTATTCTATCACAAATGAAGCTCATGTAGTTAAAAATATTGCAGCAGTCAGATCTCGAATTTCGCATACAAAGGCGTATGGTCAGAGAGTCTATGCCACGGATTCTGTTCGAAGCTGTCACATTCAATTGGTTGCAAACCACGATAATAGATGCGGTCAACCGGAAGCATAGGCCACCATGAAGGAAATGTCCTGGCATGTTTACCATGCAGAGTATGAAAGATTTCATTCAATTCAAGATCAGATGCCAGGTATCTGCTGACCTGGCCATGCCAGTCGTTAAAATCACCGGCAAGTATCAATGGTTCGTTTTTTGGCACACATGTACGAATGCGTTCATTTAATCTTTTTAATTGCCGCATACGTAAATTCGGCAGGAAATCCAGATGCACACAAATCACGTGCAATTTCATCTGGCGTTCAGGAATATCCACAACACCGTGTAATAAACTGCGGCTGGCCGGTCGAATAGTAGAAAATCTCAGATTTTCCCAGTGCACAAAAGGATATTTACTCAGTATAGCGTTGCCATGGTGGCCGGCATTATAGATTGCGTTTTTAGCATAGGCATAATGCGACCAGATCTGATCGGCCATATATTCAAACTGTGACTCAGTGGGCCAATCAACTATTTCCGCTTCACGAATAACATGCTGGCCCTGTATTTCCTGCAAAAACACAATATCAACATCAGCCGTACGCAGTTCATCCCGTATTTGCCGGAGCACAAAGCGCCGGTTACCCACACTGAATCCTTTGTGTATGTTATAAGTCATCACTCTGATGCTGAAGGCAGTCATGGCCCAATGACCTCTGTTGAAATGTCTCGTGTCATTTCAACCGTAGGAATGCCTGCATGGATACAGGTGATAGAGTCACGCCGGAAACAGTGATCGAGAAAACCTGTAATACAGAGTTTGAAAACATGATTACCGTGGAAGTTTTCTCCGCTCAAACAGACGCGGATTTCTTTCTATGAATTTATGTATCCATCTTTCCAGAAAAGAATTGATCCCTTCCTTACTCAGATATCCCCAGCCAAGCAGGGAAATTATCAATGCGCCGATGCTGTTCACAATCAAGTCCCACATCGTGTCTGTGAGGCCGCTCTTTTGCATATTTGTCCCAAAGCTCCGATCCATTGCATATTCAAATATCTCCCAATACGTGCCAAATGCTATGGCAAAAACAAAAGCAAATAACGCTACAAAGCCCGGTTTCAAATCCAGATCTATTTCTTTCTTTTCATTCAGTACGTAGACCAGCAGGAAACCCAGAATACCGAGCAGGAATCCGGAACTGGTATGTAACACGAGGTCCCACCACCAGAACTTCAAATAGTAACCATGCACTTCACCAAGAAAGAGTGAAGCGTAAACAAGGACAACCGCCAGTAATTCAAATTCGGACGGTATTTTTACCTGAAAACGATTACCGAGAAGAATCGGTAAAAAGGTAATAAGAAATATCGCCAGAGTAACGACACCAGCTTCAAGATGTCCTTCAATAAATGACAACACCGCACCCACCAGCAGGCTCAGTTTCAGCAATACAATGAGTGCCTTTACCTGCCAATAGCTGCGAATGTCAATTGAATACATCAGTCTATTACCTCGCTACCAAGGTAATAAAACTATTGCGTATGATAGATTAAGTCAATTAGAGAAAAGAAAAACACCAAAAATAATCAGATAACCCGGGCAGGAAATAGTTGATGATTTACCTATTCTGTAGTCCAGGCTTTATTTCAGATTACCGGACCGGACATGACTCAACCAGTTGCATGAATTCCGTGAAATAGTTTACCACTGCGTCGGGTTTGTGTGGGTGCTTGTCCGTACCGGGGAATATCTTGTTCAGCCATTCTGCATCCCAGTGCGCCCCGTTATAAAATATGCTGGTCACTCCCGCTTCTTTCGCTGCAATCGTGTCTGTTGTACTGTCTCCGACATACCAGCAGTCAGGGCCCGGGCTGATACCAAGATTTTTCAATGCCTTCAGGACAGAATCGGGCGCAGGTTTTCGTTTTATCCCATCATCCCCGCAGACCACCGTGTCAAACAGATGAGACCAGCCATCAACATGAATAACTCTGATTTCATGTTCCAGAAATTCCCGGTTCCGGTTCGTCAACACACCCAGTTTTATTCCCCGCTTGCGCAGTGCCGTTAACATATCTTCTATACCGTCTTCGAAAGGATGAATTTCCCCGAAGTGATTGCGATAACATTTGTTGAATTCCTCATGCGCAATTGCCTTTGCTTTTTCATCCGCATGAAACAGCACTTCGAATATATCTGTCCTGGAAATCTTCTGTTCGGCCTTTATTTTCGGGTGCAACTTCAGGTTATTGCGTACGTACTCAACCAGTTTTGCATCTTCATTGGTCTTGCTATGTCCCGGTTTCGTCATTCGTTCAAGCAGGCCAAGCTCGCCGAATTTGAGCAGGACATCGTCAAGTGCATGATACATTGCTTCGTGGGTATCAACCAGTGTGGAGTGCCAGTCAAAAAGGATGGTGCTAGGAATTGTCAGTTCAGTCATTCGGGTTACGGTGATCCGGAGTCTGGGATAAGTAACATATAGGTGCGATATTCTTCTCTGTTTGTTATATATGTAGCATATATTTAAATATAATTCTCTTTAGTCACGGCCCTGTCCCAACACAGGGTATCTGGGCCAGCTTTTAAAGCAGTTGGTTTGATCTGTATCAATAATCCCCGGTCATTTCATTTGCTAATATTCAATTATGGTTTTTGAAACGTGTGTTTTTCACACAACCGGTATGGCAATGCCTGTAAATTGAGGGCGTTAAATATGGAGAAACTGGTCCAGTACAATAAAGAAGCATTTATCAGGATGTTGCGCAGACAAGGTATCCGGGACGAGTCAGTTTTGAAGGCCATGGCCACCGTACCACGTGAGAAGTTCGTAGGTATTAATCTGCTTGAATTTGCCTATGATGATTCCCCCTTGCCAATTGAAGAAGGCCAGACCATTTCCCAACCTTATATCGTTGCCCTGATGACCGGGGCATTGATGTTAAAACCGGGTGACCGTGTACTGGAAGTTGGTACTGGTTCCGGTTATGCGGCTGCTGTTCTTGCAGAAATTGCTGCTGAAGTTTATACCATAGAACGGCACCAAAGCCTGGCTCATCAGGCTTCCGTCCGCTTAAAGGAATTAAAATACAATAATGTCCATGTGCTTTGTGGCGATGGCACACTCGGCTGGCCTGAAAATGCACCTTATGACGGGATAGTTGTTGCAGCCGGCGGTCCTGAAGCACCCCGGTCCCTGATCGAACAATTAACAGTTGGCGGACGTTTGGTCATTCCCATTGGTCCTTCTACCAGAGAACAAACACTGTTGCGTATTACCCGCATTAATAATAATGAGGTTGAGTTTGAGGAATTGGGGGCAGTACGTTTTGTTCCTCTCATAGGTGAAGAAGGCTGGCGGGAAATTGAAGAGGAAATCAAGCCAAAACTGAAAACAGTCAGTATTGCAAAACCTGCTCCACTTTCTGATCTTATTGAAAAGTCCGCAATCCATATTCCATCGATTGATACGGTTGATCTTTCCGGATTAATGAAACGCATTGGTGATGCGCGGGTGGTGTTGCTGGGTGAAGCCACACATGGTACTGCTGAGTTTTATGACATGCGTGCCCGCATTACGAAGGAACTGATTCAACATAAGGGATTCAGGTTTGTTGCGGTTGAAGCGGACTGGCCTGATGCGGCGCAGATCGATCATTTTGTACGTGAAACTCGTATGGAACCAACGGAAGAACCGACATTTGCGCGGTTCCCGACCTGGATGTGGGCCAACATGCAGGTACTTGAGTTTGTGAAATGGTTGCGGAATTACAATAAACAATTTTCATCACCGGACAAGGCTGTCGGTTTTTTCGGCCTGGATCTTTACAGTCTGTATTCATCTATCAATTCAGTGATTAATTACCTTGAAGAAGTGGATCCGGAACTGGCCGCGATTGCACGGAAGCGATACGGATGTTTAACACCCTGGGAAGCAGACCCGGCAACTTATGGTGCTGTTGCACTGACCGGAAAACACAAAGGATGCGAACAGGAAGTTGTGGAAATGTTGAATACTCTGATGAGAAAACGACTGGATTACGCAGCACAGGATGGCCGCCGTTTTCTGGATGCCCTATCCAATGCACGCCTGGTAAAAAATGCAGAGCAGTATTATCGCATTATGTATGAGGGTTCCAGCGAGTCCTGGAATTTCCGGGATCAACATATGTTCGATACGCTGAAAAACCTGCTTGATTTTCACGGGCCTGGATCGAGGGCTGTTGTCTGGGAACATAATTCACATATCGGCGATGCGGCAGCCACAGAAATGGGTGCGCGTGGAGAGATTAATGTGGGTAATCTTTGCCGCAAACATTTTGGAGATGATGCCTACCTGATCGGGTTTGGCACACATCATGGCACTGTCGCTGCGGCTTCTGACTGGGGCGCACCGATGGAAATCAAAATAGTCAGGCCTTCTCATCCCGAAAGTTATGAACGCCTTTGTCATGATTCTGGATTGAATGCATTCATGCTGCCGCTTGTAGATCAGAAACAACGTGTGGTGAAGGAACTGTTGCGGCCACGGCTGGAACGCGCCATTGGCGTAATTTACCGGCCTGAAACCGAGGTTGCGAGCCACTACTTCAATGCTTCTCTGCCATTGCAATTCAATGAATATATCTGGTTTGATGAAACCCGTGCCGTTGATGCGCTCGGCCCGGAAGCAGGCATCGGCATGCCGGAAACATTTCCGTTTGGCTTGTAACATGTCACTGAAAGATATCGACTATGTAAAACAGAAACTCCAGTGGATGGAGGAACAGGAATTCTGGCCCAATGGTTTGCGTTACTTGTGGACAGATGCCTTTGGTGTGGTGTTGTACATTTCCCTGTATCACAAAACCGGTGAAGAAACTTATCTGGCCAAAGCGGAATTTCTGGTGGAGGAAGTCTACCGGGTATTGGGCAGGAACAAAGGACTGCGAATCGGTGAAAAACCGGACCGGGATGGACAGTATTTTCATTATCTTGCCATGTGGATTTATGCCCTCACCTGCCTCGGAAAGATAAAACCCGAATACCGTGACGAAGCTATCAAGCTGGTTAAACAGATACATTCACGATTTGTTATTCCTGGACGTGGCGTGATCTGGAAGATGGAAGAAGATTTGTCTGCGCCCTATCCGGGCTATGGTTTGGGTGCAATGGATGCATTTGACGGTTATGTATCATATAAACTGCTGGAGCCCGATCTGCTTGAAGAAGAAATAAATGAGATGCAACAGTTGATGATACAAAGTTATGAATCATTGATCATCGATCAGGATCTGGGTTTGGGCATGATGTTATGGTTGTGTCATTTTTTTCCTGATGAAGAATGGTCTGAGTATCAAACCAGATTAAGTCTTCATCTGTTGAACAGGTTATGGATAGAAGAACCAGGTTACTTCTGCCGCCAGACAGGATGGCGTGAAATGAAGTTTGCCTTTACCAACTATGGCATATCACTCGGCTTACAGGCCTGGGACCAATGGCCAGACCGTGTTGATAAACTGAACCGGTTTTTCAATAAATACATATCCGGTGATGAATACGATACCAATTCCATCACACACGTCATGGCCTGTACTTCTCATTTTCCCGGAGTGTTCCTCCAGAGTTGAAAAATAATTTATTTATTGCCCAGCAGGTATACAGCTTCCTCTGAATCCTCGTTGAGTTGTACAGGTTGATTTTGATCATAATCCAGATTGTAGACACTCTTGATTCCAAAGCAGCCTGCTTTGTCCAGCAATGCTTGAAACTGACTGAGTGTATAAGTACGGAGTTTGTAGACAGATTGATATTTCTGTTTGCCTGCACGCAGAGTGTAATTCAGGGTTTCTTCGCGCCGCCTGCGGTTTACATCAAGGACAATAATGCTGGAGAGTACAGTTAATTTCCCCCTGCTGCCTTGCCAGCGATGGACTTTTTGCTTTATTCCCTGCCAGGGCAATAAATGCAGTCCCAGTACATAAATACTGTTTTTCTTCAAATGACAGGAGATATTTCGCAAATGGCTGATAGCTTCTTCATCCGTGAGTAAATGCCGGAAAGTATCCACCGTGCAGAATGCTCCGTCAAACTTCGGCCCGCTGATATTGAAACGGGTCATATCTCCATTGAATATATGGGCTTTCAGCCGGTTATGTTGCAGTTTTTTTTTAGATAGTCCAGTGCATTTGAATTGAGATCAAATCCGGTGCAATCAAATCCTGCCCGTGTCAATGGCACCAGCAGTCTGCCTGTACCACAGGCCGGTTCCAGCAGGCGCGGATGTTTTGTGTCTGTGTATTTTGTAAATACCTGTTTCAGAAACGCGAGTTCATCGTGCATATTGTACGAGTAGGAAAGATCGTAATATTTTGGGAAATCATAGAGGTTCATTGGCTGCGCATCTCTGGGCCCAGTACGCTCGTATATCGTGATCAATCGGTTCGTCTATAAAGGTTCCATTGAGCTTTCGATGAATCGCCTGAGGATTTTGCGATTACTTCCTTCAACTCTGGTGAACTGCAAACCTATCGCATAATAATTTTCTTCCAGTTTGACTGTATAGGCCAGTTTGCATCGTATTTGTAATTTTTCCTGCCTGCCCTCCAGGGGCAATATGAAATTGACTTCAAAATCTGATTTTGTTCCCTGTTTCAGTTTTTCATTTTCAGCATTTAATATCCTTGCTGTCTGTTTACCGGAACGTAATTGCAGTCCGCCGGGTGAAACATCATGCGCCTGCGCCTCAACTTCCTTGCTATTGGGTAATACCATGGACACAGGACAATCTACAATTATCCTGGGGTATTTTCTTTTTTCTTCGTATTTCTCAAGCAGTTGCTTGCCCGAGATATTTTTGTCTTGCATGGTTCCTTTATCCTCACTCCCCTGCAATTAGAGGGTTAGATATTATTCCAGATTTGAATATGCAAAAATCTGAATATTTAAACAGGGTTATTCGCTCGCCCACTCACGCCAACCCTGTAATAATGGGAAATAAAGGCCCAGTTTCACGGGTCTGTCATCCATACCTTTAAGCAATGAGCTATATTTTTCCAGTTGTGCCCGGTAACGCTCCTGTTCCTGTTCGAGAAAAGCCTCAAGATTTGCTCCTTCATGTGCGCTGGTCTTGTAGTCGACTATCCAGCGTATTCCCTCTTTATCGACAAATGTCCTGTCAATCATAATACTGGTGATTCGGCCCTGATAGAAGCCGGTCAGCGCATATTCATTATGTTGCCCAGCATGATCTTTTGCCAGTAACCAGCGGCCACGTTCATCATGAATCATTTTGATCAATGCTTCTACGGTACGAGCAGTTGCCCACTCAACATCTTTTGCCGGTACTCCATTACGTTTGAGCGACGCCTCAAACAAGGCATGTTTTGATTTTATAGATCCCTCATCCCAGTGTTCAATCCCTTCTTCTGCAATAATCTGGATAAAACGATGTACAACAGACCCGATATGTTTGATGGTTTCCCCTGCCCATTCATATTCGGGAGTGGTATCAGGTATTTCCGTATCTTCAATTTCTTCATGCCACGTCACCGGTTTGGGAGACAAAGGCAACACCCAATCCGGAGTCAAACGCCGCAGTTTTTGACTTACAGTTGTACTTGATTCCTCTTTAACTATCTCCGGTTGGTACTTGTGATAAACCTGTTCAAATTGTGGCACTACTACCGGCCAGAGCTGCGAGAGCAGCGATCTGGAGACGGGTTCAACGAGTTCGCCATTATTATTGATGCTGACAGAACCCAGCACATGCAATTGCTGTTTTGCACGTGTGGTGGCGACATACAGCAGACGGCCCGTCTCATACTCCTGTTTTTGATTTTCCAACCGTTTAAGATATTCATAGATGAGAGATTTTTCCTCACCTGCCTCCTTGACCGGTGCGAGCAATAAATCCTGATGCAAACTATGCGGATTCTCCGTCCACAACAATAACTGTGTTTCATCCTGCCGTGGTATGCGATGCAATCCGGGCAGAATGACAGTATCAAATTCCAGACCCTTGGCCTTGTGGATGGTCATAATCTGTATATGATCATCAGCATGTACATCCGGTGCAGCGTAAAGTTTTTCTACATGTTCGATAAAATTCTTCCTGTGTTTCAGTTCACCGCCAACATCAAATTTATCCAGCAGATCAAAAAATGACTGTGTATTAATAAGTTCAGTTTCATTTTCAAGTGTGGCTGGACCACCAAGGCTCATCCACACCGATTCCACGGAACGTCGCAATGATCGACGGCGTTGTTCTGCAAAATGGAGTTGCAACACGGCACGCACCTTTAATAGACGTTGCATACCATCACTGTTCATGGTTTGCAGGTATGTATCATTCTGCATGCATTCCCAGACAGTTTTATTTTTATGATTGCCAACAAGTGCAAGCAGACAGTTTAATGTGAGCCCGCACCACGGTGCGCGCAGTATGGCAAGCCAGGCAATGCGATCAGCGAAATTATTCAGTGCCACAGTTAATGCCAACAGGTCCTGTATGGCCGGGCGTTGTCCTAATGGTTCGATCTCAACCGCACGAAAACGCAGACCATCTGCTTTAAATTTTGGCACGATCTCAGCCAGATGTGTGCGATTACGCACCAAAATACCAATGGTTCCATCCGGACGTTTCTCTCTTGCTGCATTGACCAGCTCAATCACCTTCTCTGCCTCAACACTATCATCACGATTTATAAACGGATGTATCTGCACAGCATCCGTTGTTTGTTCCTGATGAAATGCCTCTGCTTGCTCATAACTCACTGCACCACGGACACTGTCTGGAATATCCGGCAGGATTTTTTTGAATGCAGTATTGACCCATGCAACAATCCCTGCCCGTGAACGGAAGTTGACGGTAATACTTAAAGGTGTGAGTGGTACCTGTCCCAGGCGCTGCTCTTTCCAGGTCGCCAGGAACAATCCAACTTCAGCCTCACGAAAACGATAAATAGACTGCATGGGATCACCGACCACAAATAAAGAATGCCCGTCACGCGCTGACCAGCCGGCAGTAAGTTGTTCCATGAGTTTAAACTGGTTGATGGAGACATCCTGGAATTCATCAACCAGCAAATGTTTGATCTGGTAATCCAGGTACAATGCAAGATCAGTAGGCGCACCATTTGTTTCAAGCGCGGCAATGGCAGCATAGGTAATACCATTGAAATCCATCTGATTGCGTTCGCCAAATAACACTCGCAATTGTGCATCAGCCAGTATAAGTAATTGACATAGTGCATTCACAACCTGCCATTCATTATCAGTATATTGAACCGGGGGCATACTGCGTACTTCGGTAAGTTGTTTCAGCAAAGCATCATCACCGGAGAAATTGGCAAGCAGTACCTGGAAGCGGTCTTTCATATTCTTACGCGTTTCCTTTTCAGCCTTGCTACCGGAAACTGCAGGGAAACCCTGTTTGGTAGTTACCTGTTTACGCCATTCGTTTTCTTTGGTAAGACATAACTCGGCAATAGCCTGCCAGCGGGGTAATTCAATCGCAGTGGTACCCGGCAGATGATCAATACCATGACAGACAAGCAAGTGTGTATCAGCAACCTCCCTTGCAAGGTTTTCTGTGGCATATCGCACACATTCCAGAAATTCTAGTTCATCTTCTTCAGGAAATGACTGTCTGGTTAAAGACAATGTCGATTCCACTATATGTTTTAATGCGGTTTCAAGTTCGTCACGACGAATTTCCTTTGACACATGCCGCAACCATTGATCACGTTTGGCCAGCATGCTGGAAAGCATGTTTTTAACTTTGGGCAGATCGTTGTCGAGATGTGTCAACAACACCGCGATGTCATCTGACCACTGTTCGCCGCTTTCGAGTTCGGCCAGTGTATTTGCAGCGGCCTCCTGATAGAGTTCAGTTGCGTCATCAAGAGTTTCAGATTGTGCGCCAAACTTTGAAAGAATGGGCATTTGCCGTGTAAGCCACGCACAGAGTGCATCGATGGTCTGGATACGCAAACGACCCGGATTATTTTGCAGTTGCCAGTTATGTTTCTGATCCTGTGCCAGTACGGCTCTGGCGATTTCATCAGTCAGGCGTGTGGCATCATCTTTGGGTGTAACATTATTACGCGCACGTTCCAGCACATTCACAATACGCACCTGCATCTCTGCCGCGGCCTTGCGCGTAAAGGTAATGGCAACGATCTCTTCCGGGTTTTCTACCAGACTCAATAAATTCAGATAGCGCTGGATGAGAAGTTCCGTCTTCCCTGAACCGGCCGGCGCCTGCACGATGAAAGATTCATCAGGTGATATTGCCTGCCGCCGTTGCGCGTAATCAATAACCTTATTATTCATATTCTGACTCCTGACTTCTTTTCGTAAATCCGGCAAAAGGCATGCAGGTCACAATATCTGCAACTGTCGGCATTTTTTGGATCGACCCTGGCATCGCCTTCGCGAAAATTAATGGCGAGTCGATTCAATGTATCTTTCCATTGTACAAATAATGTTTCCCAGTCAGGGACATTGACTTTAATACCGCGGGTGTTATTTACAGTTGTTACGTTTGGCAACAGATCATCATCCTGCGCAAGACCAACATAAGCGGATTCACCCCGTTTGAGTTTTACAAAGACTATGGCTGCAATCTCACCCTCACTGGTAATGGCATAGAATGGTAATTGCGGTTCATCCGGGCGCTCATCAAACCAGGCGTGAATTTTCGGGTCACCGGTCTTGTAATCCATGATCACATAGCGGCCATCAGCAAGTTGGTCGATGCGATCTATGCGTGTCCTGATCTCGATATTATTAAATGTAAACTGGTGCCATCGCTCGGATTCCGTGACTGTAAACGGTTGGCGTTCACGTTCCAAAATGAGATATTCGTTGATTAATGTTTTTAACCTGCCGGTTTCCAGTTGTGTGAACCGGCCGGTAAAAGTCAGTGGGTATTTTTTCTGATATTCATTAATGGTGTTTGATACAGTTTCATTAATTAATTTATCAAGTTCTGATTCTGCACTGGCAGTCAGATTTGCATGACTGCCCAGCCTGCTCCAGAGTTGTTCCATCACGTCATGAATGATAGAACCACGATCCATGGCGTCCAGCCCGATGTCTTTACTCTTTAGACCTTCAGCAAACAGACGGTGTTTTGCAAAAGCACGGAACGGACAGGCTGCCTGATCCTTAAACAGTGCCGCGCCTCCACTGACAGCTTTTCCTGATGGAATGGCTGGCGCCCGGTTATCTTCAATCAATCCGGTTTGTCTTGCGGAATAAATCTGCATCGGATAATTGTACGCATCATGATCGAATTGCAATGGTTCAGACTGTAACCAGGGTTTAAGAAGCGGGCTCGGCCGCAGGGGTCGGTCCTTCTCATTCAGTGGATAACCAAGAATGACATCAGGTGATGAATCAATGAGACGCTGGAGCAGATTTTTTGCTTGCGCGAGTTTGTTCTCTGCGGAGGCATCAGGCATTTGCAGATCGCGTTGCAGTTTAACCGGGATAAACGGATTCGGTTCCGCATTCGGCGGCCAGTTCTCTTCATGCAAACCCATGACCCACAGATGATCAAACTGCATACCGGCGGCACCGGTCATGCCAAGGATCTGGATTGGTGCTTCAGGGGTCTCCGGCTGAAACCTGGTATTCATAACCAGTTGCCGCAATTGCGTGAGAGCTTCCCTGTAAGTTAAAGCTCGTGACACCAGATCCAGCGACGCAAACTCGTTTAAAAGATTTTGCCATTCAGCAACTGTCTGGTATTCGGCACTGTTGAGCACCCTGGTCCCAGGCCAGTTGAATACTTTCAACAGCCTGGAAAAAATCTTTGCCCATTCACCGGCGGATTGTTTTTTATCCGATGACCGGAATATATTCCGGTATTCATCGCAGGCTTGTATAAATTCCACCGGCACATCTTGCAGTTTTATATATTCATTAGTAATCAGCCAATGCAGTGTATTAAATGAAACCTTATAATCTCCGTATTTGCACAGACACGCATCGAGTTTGGCGCGCTGCTGGCTTTCCTTGTCCACATCTTTTATAAAAGGTGAACGCAACAAACTGCTGAATTCTCCCATCAACATGGATGAATTACCCATGCCGAGTATGGTCATGGCGGTATCAATAACGGGATATCGGTGAAGCGGCCGACCCAGTGAAATACTGAAGGGACGCGGTTGTGTCTCTACATTGACCAGTGTGGCCCCCGGCAGGAGCACATCATCAAATATATTCTCGATCTGGCTGTGCAATGCTTGCAGATTATGTACGATGATCCCGATATTGCCTGTTTCATCTGCTTCTATCTGTTTCCGGGCCCAGAGCGCGGCTGCCAGTATCTCTTCGCGTGTGTCAGTGAACGCCTGTGCAATAGTATGTGTATTGCGCTTTTGCAATGGATGTTCCTGCACAATACAACCTGATTCTTTTAATTTATTGACAAGTGATTTCTGTTGCGGTGTGAATTCGTCAAAACCTGCCAATACAAATTTCCCATCTTTAGCTATTGATGTTGCGATATTTATCAACTGTGCGGGTAATGTTGCACCGTCAAACCAGTGGTTGTCTCTGCAATGTTGTTGGTAGGCCCTGGCCCACTGCCGGAAGGCAAACGCATCTTCATTGATATATACATTTTCCGGGAAAACAGTAATTTCCCATTGCTGACAGAGTTGCCAGGCCAGCATGGCCTGTCCTGCAGTATTGACCGGCTGGAGTAATTGCCCGGCATAGGCTGATTTGCTGATAATTTCCTGCCAGATGAGTTGCTGCTGCTGTGGAGAGAGTAATGCCTGATCAAGGTGATGCTGAACTGCGAGGTCTCCCCAGGTCCGCTGCAACCAGGCATTCCAGGGGATAATGTCCGGTGTTTCCCAGGCCGCTTTACCGGCGTGGATTTGCGTCGCAGCAAACTGGTATTGCAGGGACCGGGCAAGGCGGCTGGTCGGCGTGATAAGGACATATCCCTGCGTAAGTAGCCGTAACAATTCCGTATTCATATTAGTAAAGCATTCTCTTGAATATCATTCCGGCAGGCAACACTTTCTCAATATCTTAACGTACCGGGACAGCCCTGGCCTCCGATTGGCAGACAGGACCTGTAATGATAGCCTGTGTCTGAGATGCATTCCCTGATAAAATGACATGATAAGTTTTTCAAAAACACGCAAAGTATTTCCGGTATGGAGTGTGGCTATGACGAACAAACAAATCAAGAAATCCGAAGAAGAATGGAAGCGTGAACTGACACCGGAGCAATTTGCCGTATGTAGAAGGAAGGGAACCGAACGCGCGTTTACCGGTGAATATTATGACAGTAAGGAAGAAGGTATCTACCGTTGTATCTGCTGCGGTAATGAGCTGTTCAGCTCCGGGACAAAATTCAATTCCGGTAGCGGCTGGCCAAGCTTTTATGCGCCAATGGATGAAGCTGCGGTAAAAACAGAAATTGACGGTAGTTACGGCATGCGCCGGGTGGAAGTCCTGTGCAGTGTCTGCGATGCACATCTGGGTCATGTTTTTGGGGATGGTCCGCAACCTACCGGACAGCGGTTCTGTATCAATTCTGTCTCGATAAAGCTGGACAAGAATCACAATACCGGGAAATAAGATTATTTTATTAATAAATCCGCTATGCTTGGCGGATGCAATCCCTAACCAGTCATGAATTAATATTTGGGGCTCTGGGGCTTGTTGCCTATAGTTTCTTTGCCTACCTGGATTTCAGGCTTGGAAATGATGTGGTTAGCTCAATTTCTTATATTTCAATATTAGGTTTTGGCCTGCTGGCACGTTCCCGGCGCCTGACCGTCTTGCTGGGCCTGCTGGGTATTGTCGCAACCATCATCGGCTATTATCTCATCCCTGCAGACATTCAGGATATCACTGTTACCAACCGGCAACTGGTTGTGATTGCGATTATGACCATTACCATTACCAGTCATATCTACATGACTAAACAGCAGGAATTTGACGATCGCCTCTACAGGATTGCTGTCACGGATGAACTGACCGGTATTGCAAACCGGCGTGCACTGATGCAGGAATTTGAGAAACGCATCTCGGAAGCCATGCGTTATAACACCAGCTTTTCTATATTGTTGTTTGACCTGGATAACTTCAAGATAATCAATGATGAATATGGGCATCTCACCGGTGACGGGATCCTGGTAAAGATCACGCGTGTATGTGCACGCTGGTTACGTGCTACGGATATTATGGGTCGTTATGGTGGCGAGGAGTTTATGGTGCTTTGTCCAAATACATCACTCGAAGGTGCCAAGGCACTGGCGGAGAGAATCAGACTGGCAGTAGAAGAATCCGATTTCACAGTTTACGGAAAAAATATCAAAATGACGATCAGCCTTGGTGTTACTGAATTATCAAATCACATGGATAATCCATCTACCAAACTGAATGAGATTGAACTTTCACATGACATGTTCGATGCCGCAGACAGCGCCATGTATCGTGCAAAAAGAACCGGCCGCAACTGTGTAGTAGCGTTTGAGCCGGGGCCAGACAGCCATCAACAGAAAAGCGTCTAGACAAAAATCACCTATCTGTCCAGACGTTTTTTATTTTTTCAATAAAAAATTTTCATTGTATTCATATAAAATGTTATCTTTATTCAAATCCTGACATGCACTTTTCAATTCACAATGTCAAAACCTAAAAAGTTAATTGTCCGTAACCGGGAACCGAAAGATATCCCGGCCATCGTTGAGTGCCATAAAGCGGCCTATTCAGATTATCCTCCGGGATCGCAATACGACGAACATATATATACGATGCAACTGAATGCATTTCCCCAGGGACAGTTTCTGGCGGAGATAGATGGCAAAGTTGCAGGTTACGCAACAACCATCATTGTGCAACTGGATGTTAGTTCCAATTGGTATACCTATGCAAAGGTAAGTTAAAAAATCCTGCTTTGGTCGCCCACCTGAAGGCGGGATATACAGTCAAACGAATAATGATTGATTTTTTCGGTGATCGTTCCAGCATGGATTATTGCACCCTGCTGGAGATGACCAATCCGGATTTCAAACCGGAAAAACGCAAGATAATCGCGGCCCCATTGCGCAAACCAGTGCGTAAGGTACGTGTCTGCGCAGCACAATATATGATGCGCCCGCTCAAATCCTGGGGCGATTTTGTCAGGAACATACGGTTTTTCGCGGATGTCGCAGATGAATATCATTGCCATTTCCTGCTCCTCCCGGAATATTTTACGGCCGAATTATTCTCCATCATGCCGCCGTATCTGGATTCACTCGCTGCCATGAGGGAATTGGCCAAATTCACGCCAAAATATATTGACCTGTTCAAGGATCTGGCAACCGGGTACAAGCTGTATATCATAGCCGGTTCACAACCGGTTGAGCGCGATGGTAAACTTTATAATGTCGCACACCTGTTTACTCCAACAGGCCTTATCCATACGCAGAACAAACTTCATATCACCCCAAGCGAACGGCTGTATTTCGATATTGAACCCGGAGAAGATATCAGAGTATTTGAAACACCAATTGCAAAGATAGCCATCCAGGTCTGTTATGACATTGAATTCCCTGAAGTAGCACGGCTGATTAAACGGTCCGGTGCGGATATTATTTTCGTTCCATTCAACACCGACGAAAGAAAGGCCTATTACCGTGTACGATATACTGCGCAGGCACGGGCGGTCGAGAATGTCATGTATGTTGTTATCTCGGGAAACGTTGGCAATCTGCCCAACATCAAGTCTTACCTTATCAATTATGGGCAATCTGTAATATTTACCCCAAGCGATTTCGCCTTTCCCATGGAAGCCAAAGTGGGTGAAGCGGAACCGAATATTGAAACTGTTGTTATATCAGACCTTGATCTGACCAGTCTGGATCAACAAAGAGAAACCGGGTCGGTGCGCCCGTTATATGATGTGCATGTGCGGCCTGATATTTACGAATTAATTGCAAAACCGCCGATTAATATTATCCGGACCGAACAGACAGTATTTTAGTGTGATTTTCAGCCGTCGATAAACGAGAACAGATCCTTGTCATTCAACATGGCCTGCAAGGCAACACCCATTGCTTCGTTCACGATGGTCTCGTTTTGTCCCATACTCGGCACCTTGACGAAATCTTTTTTGCGGATAGCACTGTAACCACCGGTAAATTCCCGGGAGCCCTTGCGGCAGACTGCCTGTATTTCCACTTTTGTTTCGACCGTGTACAGCACCTTTGCTTTATTGATGGTATATTCGATTTTGTTGATGCGTACCGTTAATGCTGCATCTGACGTCTCGTTTTTTCTTGCAACCATATATCCCTGGCTGTTCAATGCGCTGGCAAGATTACGTTCAATACTGGCTTTCATGTTTGCATCAGTGCTGATGTCCGAGGTGCCTTCATAAATACCGCCACGTTTGCCTATAAATTCACTGCTGCGCCCGTCGACCACATCAAGACGGAGTATTGCAGGCTTGGTAGCTACTGATGATTTTTCAACAAAAAGTTCCGGATTAATGACAATAATCTGGGGACTCAATGCACAACCGGCAATGGCCAGTATAAACATGATCAATAAAGTATATGTGATTTTCATAATGTTCCCCGTCTTGGTGTTTCCTGTACGATTATTACCTTGAATAACACAAAAATATTAATCCGTATTTCCCACTGGTTCAAACCATGCCAGTTTCTCATGCAGTTTCACAACCTCACCGATGATAATCATGCTGGGCGGCTTGACCTCGTATTGTTTGGGTATTTCAGGCAATGACTTCAATGTGCCAATGTATACGCGTTGTTGTTGTGTCGTTCCCTGCTGCACGATGGCTGCCGGCGTATTTTCAGGTAATCCTCTTTTGATGAGTTCACTGCATAACACTTCCAGTCCATGTGTGCCCATATAGACAGCAATGGTCTGTTTCGGTTGAACCAATGCATTCCAGTTGAGATTCATCGTACCATCCTTGAGATGGCCGGTCACAAAGATACAGGATTGTGCATAATCACGGTGCGTGAGCGGGATACCGGCATAACTCGCACAACCACCGGCAGCGGTAATCCCGGGGACAACCTGGAAAGGAATACCTTCAGCTGACAAGGTTTCAATCTCTTCACCACCACGGCCAAAGATAAACGGATCGCCGCCTTTCAGCCGCAAGACCCGTTTTCCTTCCCGAGCAAGCCTCACCAGCATTTGATTAATATTTTCCTGTGGCAATGCATGTTGATTGCGTTCCTTGCCGACATAGATACGTTCCGCATCCTTGCGCACGAGTTCGACTATCGCCGGTGCTACCAGCCGGTCATACAACACCACATCCGCCTGTTGCATAAGACGCAAGGCGCGAAAAGTGAGCAAATCGGGATCTCCGGGGCCGCCGCCGACCAGATAAACTTCACCATGATTGCTGATGATATGTGATTCATCATTCAATTGCTGTTCCAGTGTTTTGAGTGCAGCCTTGTCCTGTCCGGCAAACAACATTTCAGCCACCGGCCCTTGTAATATATGTTCCCAGAAGCGGCGCCGTTCATTCATGTCAGGGAATCGTTTGCGGACCAGCTCACGTGACTTGCCCATGAGTTCTGCGAGTCTGCCAAACGATGCGGGGATCATGGTTTCGAGTCTTGCTCTCAATAACCGCGCCAGTACCGGCGAGGCGCCGCCGGTGGATATCGCAATCTGTACCGGGTTGCGATCCACAACAGACGGCATAATAAACGAACAGAGTTTGGGATTATCCACCACGTTAACGGGAATATTGCGTGACTTGGCCAGCTCCGAGACCTGCCGGTTAATATCCTCATCATCTGTTGCAGCTATTACCAGCACCATGCTGTCCAGATGCATGGAAGAAAAGTCTGCAGCCACAAACCTGATTTTCTGATCATTACAAAGGGACTGAACCTCATCACACAACTCCGGTGCAACAACAGTAACTTCAGCGCCTGCCTTAAGTAATCGATTGATCTTGCGTGTGGCGATCACCCCGCCTCCCACAACCAGACAGGGACGATTCACAAGATCAAGAAAAACAGGAAGAAACCTCATATCTCAAATAATAAGTGTAACCGGCATGGCATACGGATATTTTAAGGTAATTACCATGAATAATGACGAATCCCGACTGAATTGTCAGGTGTCTTCCACAACGCTGTCAAAATACACAACATGTACTTGTGCCCGATTATTGGGAAACATCCATTGTTTCAGAATTGCTGATTGATTTGTCTTGCACTGAAAAAAAATTAATAAATCTGCAGAGAAACAAAAGCAAGTATTGATAATTCATAAAAAATGTATCGTTAAACCCATCTACGGTTATAAAAGTGTAATTTTTTATTGTGTAAAACAACAAAATAAAAAATCAGACGTGAATACATAACACTGTAAATACATTATATATGTACCTTACGGACAAAGGCATGTATGACTTCAAAAGAGGAATTTAACAAAAACGTTTGGTTGTAAACCGGGAGACCAAGTGTGGCGCAGTAATCAGGGTATGACGAGCTGAATGATGATTAACCATTAATATCTATATTTACTATAGTAAAAATGATATATTATATATGTTTATATATAAATGATATATTATATTACCAGACTATTTTATGATAAAGAATGTGTAATATATCAAAATATATATTTGAAACATGATTTCATCCGGACAAATAAAAGCTGCTCGTGCCCTGCTTGGTTGGGACCAGCGCCGATTGGCGGAAACTGCAACTGTTTCACTTCCAACCATCCAGCGCATGGAGGCCAGCAACGGAAATGTAAGAGGAAACGTGGATACACTGGTTAAGGTAGTTGATGCACTCCAGCGCGGTGGCATCGAGTTGATCGGTGAAGGGGTTGCGAGCAGGCAGGGGGGGCGAGGGGTCCGGCTTCTTAAGGTATCTGGATAAAAGATACCTAAATTGTGTCTATGTCCGAATCAGCAGTACTTGTATCCATAGCTATCGGTTCCACTCTAGCCTCCTGTGTTTTCACGCTCTTTGCTGACAAATATCCCTCCATACTCAAGTCGGTGGTTTTCCCGTTACTTGCACTTTCCGGTTTAACATCGATGGGTGCATGTCTGCTGGTGCTGACCGGTGCCCCGGGTTTTTCCGGAGTGTTGCCAATCGGTCTGCCATGGCTATTCTGGCATATACATCTTGATGCACTGGCCGGGTTTTTCCTGGGAATTATCGGTGTAATAACCTTCTCAATCAGCCTGTTTGCACCGGGTTACATCCGTGAATATATCCATAGTGATTATTCACTCGTCGTGCTGGGACTGGCTACCGGTCTCTTCATTACTGGCATGCAACTGGTGGTGATCGCCAACGATGCCTTTGTCTTTATGGTCGCATGGGAATTGATGTCAGTCTCCAGTTATTTTCTCGTGGCCTATGAGCATAAGGAAAGTGCCAACCGGCACGCCGCATTCCTGTATTTGCTCATGGCCCAGATTGGGGCACTGTTTATCCTGCTGGGCTTTGGCGTACTGGCCGCCTTTGCCGGTGACTTTGCCTTCGAGTCTTTCCGGGTCACCGAGCTTACACCCTTCTGGGCAGCGGTCGCCTTCGGTTTGGGTCTGGCCGGCTTCGGCATGAAAGCGGGTATTGTGCCATTACATATATGGTTGCCCGAAGCACACCCGGTTGCGCCCTCCCATATCTCCGCACTGATGTCAGGAGTCATGCTCAAGGTAGCCGTCTACGGTTTTATCCGCCTTGTTTTTGATCTGCTTGGCGACCTTCACTGGAGTTGGGGTATCGTGTTGCTGATAGTAGGCAGCGTGACGGCACTCTATGGGGTGCTCTATGCACTCATGCAGCACGACCTTAAGCGTCTGCTTGCCTACCATTCGGTGGAGAATATCGGCATTATCTACATAGGTCTTGGCCTGTCGGTGATCTTTTTCAGTGCCGGTCAAACAACATTCGGGGTACTGGGTCTCATCGCCGCGCTCTACCACACCCTCAACCATGCCTTGTTCAAGAGCCTGTTATTTCTCGGCGCGGGGGCGGTGCTGTCGCGGGGGCATGAGCGCAATCTCGAGCATATGGGCGGCTTGATCCACCGCATGCCCTGGACCGCCCTGTTTTTTCTCATCGGTTGCATCAGTATCTCGGCCTTGCCTCCCTTTAATGGCTTTGTCTCGGAATGGTTGACGTTTCAGACCGCCCTGCAGGCGACAATGCTTGAAAGTGGCGTACTGCGCGCCGTGATCCCGATTACTGCTGCCATGCTCGCACTGACCGGGGCCCTGGCGGCAGCCTGCTTCGTCAAGGTCTATGGCATCGCCTTTCTTGGGCAAGCCCGATCACGGCGTGTGCGCCATGCCCGCGAGGCATCGAAAGGCATGGTCATTGCCCAGGGATTGCTTGCCGGCCTGTGTCTGTTATTCGGCGTACTGCCGACCACGACTGTTGCGGCATTGAACCGGATTGCCTATGACCTGACCGGTCATAGGGTCGCGGCCGCGACGCAACAGGGCTGGTTGTGGTTGACACCGGTTGACCCGAAAGTAGCAAGCTATAGCGCCCCCCTTATTCTGCTCGGCGTGCTCATTATCCTCGCTATCTGGGCGAGTATTTACCTGCTTTCCAGAAGGCAACGGCGGATTCAGCCCGTACCACGCAAGGCACCCTGGGACTGTGGCTTCGGCCCGCTCAATCCACGGATGCAGTATTCCGCCACCGCTTTCGCCATGCCGATCCGGCATGTGTTTCGCTCGATGATGAGATTGCAGGAGGAAAAGATACGGGAGATGGACCCGCACCTGCTAACGCGGCCGGTGGGATTGCGTTACCTGTTCCATGCCAAGGATATCAGTTGGCATTACCTCTATCTGCCGGTGGAACGTCTGCTCCATGCCGCCGCCCGCCGGGTCGGACGTATTCAAACCGGCCACTTGCGCCATTATCTGGCCTATTCATTTTTTACACTGGTATTCCTGTTATGGCTGATCACATGAATACCTTCATTATCTGGCTGCTTGCTCTGGTACAGACCGCGTTGCTCGTGGCCATTGCGCCTTTATTTGCCAGTTGGGTCAAACGCATCAAGTGCTATCTGCAAAACCGGCGGCCACCTGTGCTGTTGCAACCCTACCGTGACCTGCGCCGTCTGTTTGCGAAAAAAGTTGTGCTCGCTGACAACGCCTCTGTCATATTCCGGTTGGCGCCTTACATCGTCTGTGGCACGACCATCATGGCGGCGGCGGTGATCCCGATTCTGATAGTACAGATCCCCATCGCCTCCATAGCGGATGCCATTGTGCTGGTGGGGACATTTGCCCTGGGCAGGTTTTTCCTCGCGCTCGCCGGACTGGATGTGGGAACGAGTTTCGGTGGTATGGGCTCCTCGCGCGAGATGACGATTGCAGCACTGGCCGAACCTGCCATGTTGATGGTGGTTTTCACCCTGGCGATGCTGGCCTCAAGTTCCAATCTGTCAACCATCGTGACTTACGTCCTTAATCAGGAACTGGTACTTCGCCCGTCTTTGTTGTTTGCCTTGCTCGCGCTGATACTCGTGGGGATTGCCGAGACCGGACGCTTTCCGGTTGATAATCCCGCTACACACCTTGAACTCACCATGATCCACGAGGCCATGATCCTGGAATACAGCGGCCGTCACCTGGCCTTGATGGAACTGGCGGCGCAACTCAAATTCACCATTTATGCGGTACTCATAGCCAACCTGTTTTTCCCCTGGGGCATCAGCCAGAGCCTTGCCCCCGGCGCATTGCTCCTTGCCGTATTTTCCATCGCGGCCAAGCTCACCGTGCTTGGCGCATTTCTCGCGCTCAGTGAAACCACCATGGCCAAAATGCGCTTGTTCAGGGTGCCGACGTTTCTCGCTGTTGCCTTTACCCTGTCTTTACTCGGTATGCTCAGCTTTATCATGCTCGAGGGTCATTAATGGAAACCTACGCCGAGCTGCCACTGCTACAGCAGGCAATCCAGACCCTGGCAGCCCTGGTGCTGGTGTCGTCCTTTGCCTTGCTCGCGCAATCGCGTGTTATCGCCACCATCCAGATTTTTGCCTGGCAAGGTTTGCTCCTCGCCGTCATCACTACCCTGATCGCATGGGAAACCGGATTGACCCATCTTTATATCTCCGCTGCCCTGACCCTTGTCCTGAAAGCATTTTTTGTCCCCTGGCTGCTGATCCGGCAGGCCCGCAAGCTTGGGATTTTGCGTGACTTTGACGCCATTATCCGACCAGGCATCACCCTGATGGCGGCAGGTTCGCTGGTAATTTTCTGCTACAATGTGGTCCTTCCCATACAGCGTTTTGCCCAATCGATTACCCGGGACGCGATCGCCGTCAGTCTCGCGTTGGTCATGATAGGTATGTTGATGCTGATCACGCGGCGCAAGGCAATCACCCAGGTAGTAGCATTCATGTCACTTGAGAATGGATTGTTCTTCGCCGCGATCAGCGCCACCCAAGGTATGCCCATGGTGGTTGAACTGGGAGTGGCCTTCGATGTACTCATCGCCGCCGTCATCTTTGGCATTTTCTTTTTCCATATCCGCGACAGTATCGAGTCACTTGACGTCGATCAACTGAACCGTCTGGCGGAGACAGATGAATGAATGTGATTGACTGGGTTTTGATCATACCGGTTGCTGGTGCATTGGGTCTGGCACTATTGCCGAATGCACGGCTGGGCGCCTGGCTCAATATTCTTGTCTCGGCAACTGGACTCGCCGCCTCAATCTGGCTGGCATTGACCGTACTCAATAATGGCACCATCGCCGGGGAACTGTTTTATGTCGATGCCTTCAATGTTTACCTCGTTGTATTGACGTCATTAGTCAGTATGACTACGTCCATCTTCTCCCGTCCCTACATGGCGCACGAGCTCGAGATCCATAAGGTAACGCACTTGCGATTACGGCTTTATCATGCGAGCTTTCAGGGATTTATGTTCACCATGCTGCTGGCGTTGACAACCAACAATCTCGGCGTGTTGTGGATTGCCCTGGAAGGCGCGACGCTGGCAACAGTGTTGCTGGTAAGCCTGTATCGTACACGGGAATCGATCGAAGCCGCATGGAAGTATTTTATCCTCTGCGGTGTGGGTATCGCCCAGGCACTGTTCGGGACAGTATTGCTCTACTTTGCCGCATCCCGTGTAGTACCGGATCCAGATCAGGCGTTGCAATGGAGCGTACTATACCAGCATGCCGGCCAGCTTGAACCCGTCATTGTCGGGCTTGCCTTTGTTTTTCTGCTGGTGGGTTACGGCACCAAGATCGGCCTGGTGCCATTGCACAATTGGCTGCCCGATGCACATTCGGAAGGACCGACACCCATGTCTGCGGTCCTGTCCGGATTATTACTGAATGTTGCCCTCTATGCCGTCGTCCGCGTGAAGATGATCGTGGATGGCGCCCTGATTGACGGCAACCCGCATAATCCGCAGCTGGCGGGCTTTATAATGATGGCGTTCGGACTGCTTTCCTTTATCATTGCCGGGCTGTTCCTGCACCGCCAACGGGATATCAAACGCCTGTTCAGTTATTCATCGATTGAACATATGGGCTTGATGACGTTTGCCTTCGGACTCGGCGGTCCCCTGGCGACGTTTGGCGCGCTGCTGCACATGACCGTACACTCTCTGACGAAATCGGCCATCTTCATGACCGTTGGGCATGCCAGCCAGATTGCCGGGACGCAACAGATAGACCGTATCCGTGGCCTGATCCTGACACAGCCAACAGTCGGCTGGGGGCTGCTCATTGGCAGTATTGCCATCGCCGGGTTTCCACCCTTTGGCGTCTTCACCAGTGAATTTCTGCTGCTCACTGCAACCATGAAGAGCTGGCCGTGGCTGACTATGCCGTTATTGATGGGGCTTGCCATAGCCTTTGCCGGCTTATTCCGGCATCTGCATCCAATGGTGTTCGGTCAGATACCGGAAGGACAGCGGGCCATCGCTGTCAACCCGTTCCCCCTGTTACTGCACCTGACATTGGTGTTATGGCTCGGGCTCTCTGTTCCGGCCTTCCTCGCCAACTGGTTCGATGAGGCCACCAGGCTTATCAGCGGAGCTAATCTGCTATGAAAACCATCAATCCCTTACAGGGCTTTTTTGATGCCTGCACTGAATCCGGTCTCGCCATTGCACCCGTTGACACTTCAATCCTGGCGCCGGCATCTGTGTTAACGATCCAACCTGTGCTGTGGCGCGATCTGGCACTTGCAGCAAAAAACACAGGTATGCGCTGGTGCGGATTCTGGGCGCAGGAAATAACTGCCGGCATGGAGGCCTTTTCCTGCCTGGAACTCGGTGGCAGTTATCTGATTATTCGCTGTCAATTCGGAACAGATGAAGCCCTGCCGTCACTGGCTCCCATCTACCCGGCAGCGGACAGGCCTGAACGCCATGCCCACGATCTGCTGGGCATTCAGTTCGAAGATCAGCCTGACAACCGGCGCTGGACGCGGCATCAGGCCTGGGACAAAAACCAATATCCTCTGCGGGCGAATTTTCAATGGATCCCTCCTGGTAAACCCGTCTCCGGCGATCATGACTATCCTTTTATCCTGGGTCATGGTCCAGGCGTGATCGAGATCCCGGTCGGCCCGATCCACGCCGGCGTCATTGAGCCCGGCCACTTTCGCTTCCAGGCGATCGGCGAAATCGTACTCAATCTGGAAGAGCATCTGGCTTACACACACAAAGGCATCGAAAAACTCGCCGTTGGCCGGGATGCCGGAGGCGTCGCCCGGCTGGCGGGCCGTGTCTCCGGCGATTCGACCGTAAGCCATGCCTGGGCAGCTTGTCAGGCGATGGAACGTGCAAGCGGTCTGGATGTGCCGGCGCGTGCGCTCTGGTTGCGGGCCATCCTCGCCGAGCGTGAGCGGATCGCCAATCACCTGGGAGATGTGGGGGCAATATGTAACGATGTCGGCTTTAGTTTCGGGTTTTATCAGCTCAGCCGTCTACGGGAGCAGTGTCTGCGTGAAAACGAGGCCCTGTTCGGTCATCGCCTGCTGATGGACTGCGTTATTCCGGGGGGGACAGCCGTGGACATCACGGATCAGTCCATAATAAAAATAAAAGACTCCGTGAAGCTGCTCTCCACTGAAGTGGCCGGACTGATAACCATTCTGGAGGATTCCGAGTCGCTGGAAGACCGGTTAATGGGCACAGGCCGACTCACGCCGGAAAGTGCCGCCAACCTTGGCGCAGTGGGATATGTGGGCAAGGCATCCGGACAGAATTTCGATGTCCGCCGGAATGCGGCCTATGCGCCCTATGATCGGCTTGAGGTGAAGGTCCCCACTTACCGTGCGGGTGATGTTGCCGCCCGTGCCAGGATACGGGCTGACGAGATCCAGATCTCATCGCAACTGATCGGTGATTTGCTGGATTCATTGCCACCAGGTCCGTACCACAGGAAATGGACATCGCCGCAGAGCGCTTGTGAAGGCATCGGTTTCATCGAGGGCTGGCGCGGCGAGATAATAACCTATGTCCGCTTCAGCGATAACGGATGTATCGCCCGTTTCTTCCCGCGCGATCCAAGCTGGCTCATCTGGCCGGCGCTGGAGTTGCTGCTTCAGGATAACATTGTTCCGGATTTCCCGGTCTGCAATAAATCCGTGAACGGATCTTATTCAGGACAGGATTTGTAATCATGCTGAACTTGTTTGCAAAGATAATTCGTACCGGCGTCGTCACCGATCCGGCTCCAAACCTGGATGATGCGGTAATCAAAGAGTTGGGAATCGAGGTCAGACGGGTGCTGAATCAGCGTTTCTCAGGCAGCCTGGCGATACGCCACGTTGATGCAGGCTCCTGCAACGGTTGCGAACTGGAAATACACGCCTTGAATAATCCCTATTACGATGTCGAACGCTTCGGTGTTCATTTTGTGGCCTCACCCCGGCATGCCGATTGCCTGCTGGTGACAGGCCCGGTTTCAAGACACATGGAAGAGGCCTTGAGGCGAGTCTACGAAGCCTGCCCTGAGCCCAAGCTCGTCATCGCGGCCGGAGATTGTGCCTGCCATGGAGGCGAATTCGGGATCTCTTACGCCAGTTGCGGTGCTGTGGAAAACGTTATCCCTGTAGACGTGAAGATAAAGGGATGTCCCCCCTCACCCGAACAATTACTGCAAGGATTGCTTGTTTTATTTCAGCGAATGAAAATAACCTTGGCACTTCAGAAAAATTCGTAGGTAAATATATACAAGCTGGAACCGCCTCGCGCAATGCCAGGGTTTTGCACCCGGAGAGGTGGAGAAGCGTAAAGGGAGAAACGATTTAACAATATAGGCGTTTACTTGCCGGATTTGTATATTCGATAGCGCCATGCACAGTAAAAACGAGAGAACCAACTCAATTGCCCGATGGATTTTATGGTAACCCCGCAGAGTGGCGGCTCAGGTCTTCGGTAGGGTGACGCCCTGTTGCCCCTGATACTTTCCACCACGGTCCTTGTATGAGGTTTCACAAACTTCATCGGACTCGATAAAGATCACCTGCGCCACGCCTTCATTGGCGTAGATCTTCGCCGGTAACGGTGTGGTGTTGGAAAATTCCAGTGTGACATGGCCTTCCCACTCCGGCTCCAGCGGCGTGACATTAACTATAATACCGCAGCGGGCGTAGGTAGATTTACCCAAACAGACCGTCAGTACATTGCGCGGAATGCGGAAATATTCAACCGTACGCGCCAGCGCAAATGAATTTGGTGGAATGATGCAGACATCACCCTTGAAATCAATAAAGGATTTTTCGTCGAAGTTTTTTGGATCGACGATGGTGGAGTTGATGTTGGTGAAGATCTTGAATTCATCCGCACAGCGAATATCGTAACCGTAACTGGAAGTGCCGTATGAAATCAGCTTGACCGAGCCATTCTGTTTGATCTGGTTCGGGGTGTATGGCTCGATCATGCCCTGTTGCTCCGCCATGCGGCGGATCCATTTATCGGATTTAACTGACATTCAATTATTCTCAACCACAATTTTCGGAAATTTACTCGTATAATCCTTTGCCTGCAATGCCAGCTTGGCGGCAGCTCGGCGCGCAATCTCGCGGTATATTTTTGAGATGGGTGAATCAGGCTGCATGGCCACGGTCGGTTTGCCTTCATCCGCGCCTTCACGGATCGTAATATCAAGCGGCAACGCCCCCAGCAATTCGACACCGTATTGTTTGGACATGCGTTCTCCGCCACCCGCCCCGAAGATATGTTCTTCATGCCCGCATTGACTGCAAATGTGGGTGCTCATATTTTCGATAATACCCAGCACCGGGACGGCCACCTTCTCAAACATTTTTAATCCTTTTTTCGCATCCAGCAGCGCAATGTCCTGCGGCGTAGTCACAATAATCGCGCCGCTGACCGGGATCTTCTGGCATAACGTCAATTGAATATCGCCCGTGCCCGGCGGTAGATCGATCACCAGATAATCCAGATCCACCCAGTTGGTGTCATGTAATAACTGTTCCAGCGCCGAGGTGACCATCGGCCCGCGCCAGATCATCGGTGTATCTTCTTCGATCAGGTAACCGATGGACATGGTTTGGAGCCCGTAACTGATATTCGGTTCAACCGTCTTGCCGTCCATGGTGTCCGGTTTGCTGTGGCACCCCAGCATCCGCGGCTGGCTGGGGCCATAAATATCCGCATCCAGGATACCCACATTGGCGCCTTCAGCCTGCAATGCCAATGCCAGATTGATGGCCGTTGTGGATTTGCCGACACCACCCTTGCCGGAAGCAATGGCAATCGTATTCTTTACATTAGGCAGCAAGTGCACACCTTTTTGCACGGAGTGCGGTGTAATATTGGTCTTGATGTGGATATTTGCCGCTGCTACACCGGCATCAGCACGCAGCTTGTCCTGGATAACGGTTATCAATTCACCATGGTAACCCTCAGCCGGATAACCCAGGACGAGGTCTATTTCCACCTTGTCTTTATCAATTTTTACAGACTTGATGGCGTTGGCAGCACTCAGGTCCTGCCTGAGATACGGGTCTGTAATTTTTGCCAGGATGGCCTCAACACTTTCGCGGTTTAATTCAGACATTGGTCAATTCGATCTCACTGGAACCAGTAAAACGGGTATCTTACCACAATGCGCGATATAGTAGTGGCCTGTGCTTCTAATCATAATAATGAGTAATTATTCCTCTTTTTTGTGATCAGCCCGGTGGGCGTGTTACCTTAATGCGCTTTTTGAGGTGCGCAGAAAAAATGACCGAAAACATCCGTAAAATGCTGGTAACCAGCGCCCTGCCCTACGCCAACGGACCGATCCATATCGGCCACCTGGTGGAATATATCCAGACGGATATCTGGGTCCGCTTCCAGAAAATGTGCTATCCGGCCAGCGCAGGACACCAGATTTATTACGTGTGTGCCGACGATGCACATGGGACACCGATCATGTTGCGTGCCCGGCAGGAAGGCATTACACCGGAAACTTTGATAAAACGGGTAAAAAAAGAGCATCAACGTGATTTCACGGAATTTGCAATCATTTTCGATAATTATCACACCACACATTCCACTGAAAACCAGGTTCTGGCAACCATGGTTTACGAACGGCTGGCTGCAGGCGGACACATAAACAGGCGCACCATCAAACAGGCCTATGATCCGGTGCAGGAGATGTTTCTGCCGGATCGGTTTATCCGCGGCGAGTGCCCGAAATGTGGAGCTGCCGATCAATATGGTGACAGCTGCGAAGAATGCGGGGCAACCTACAGCCCGACTGATCTGAAAAATGCAGTATCCGCCATCTCCGGCGCCACACCCATAGAAAAGGAATCAGAACACTATTTTTTCAAGCTCGGTGATTTTGAGGGCATGCTGCGTGACTGGACCACAGCCGGTCACCTGCAAAGCGAAGTCGCAAACAAACTGGATGAATGGTTCAGGGCCGGTTTGCAGGAATGGGACATCTCCCGGGACAAACCCTATTTCGGTTTTGGGATCCCGGGAACTGATGAGAAATATTTCTATGTGTGGCTGGATGCACCGATCGGTTATCTCGCCAGTTTCAAACATCTGTGTGAACGCGACGGGATCAATTTCGATGATTTCATAGCCAGGGGCAGTAAGGCCGAGATGTATCATTTTATCGGCAAGGACATTATCTATTTCCATGCCCTGTTCTGGCCGGCCATGCTGCACGGCAGTCGATTGCGTACACCCACGGCGATTTTTGCACATGGTTTCCTGACAGTGAACGGACAGAAGATGTCCAAGTCACGCGGGACATTTATTACAGGACGTACTTACCTGGATAATCTTGATCCGCAATACCTGCGTTATTATTTCGCCGCCAAACTTGGCAGCGGGGTGGATGATATCGATCTGAATTTTGACGATTTTACTTTCCGGGTCAACTCGGATCTCGTTGGCAAGGTGGTGAATATTGCCAGCCGTTGTGCCGGTTTCATCACCAAACGCTTTAACGGAAAACTCTCGAGCAGTGTGCATCTACCAGTCCTGCTGGATGAATTCACTACGGCCAACTCCAGTATTGCAGCGGCTTATGAACAGAGAGAATATTCTCGTGCCATGCGTAAGATCATGCTGCTGGCGGACAAGGCCAACCAGTACATAGACGAACATAAACCCTGGGTGCTTGCCAAGGAGCAAGGAACGGATGATCAGCTTCAGTCTGTCTGCACCATGGGTCTGAACTGTTTTCATCAACTGATAATATACCTCAAGCCGGTTTTACCCATCATGGCTGAACAGGCTGAACAATTTCTGAATGTTGATGCTCTATTGTGGAAAGACTGTGAAACACCTTTGCTTAATCACACAATAAATGAATACAAGCCATTAATGACACGCGTTGAAAAGGAGAAGATTGATCATATGATCGAGGCGAGCAAAGAGGATTTGAAATCCTCATCCCGGACTCCACTCCCGGAAGGAAAGGATTTTATTACTATTGATGACTTTGCAAAAATTGATTTGCGGGTAGCACGCATCATCAAGGCCGCACATGTTGAAGGTGCAGACAAATTACTGCAACTCACACTGGATATCGGTGGTGAAACGCGCAATGTATTTGCCGGGATCAAGTCTGCGTATGCTCCGGAAAAACTGGAAGGCCGTTTGACGGTGATGGTCGCCAATCTTGCCCCGCGCAAGATGAAATTCGGAGTTTCCGAGGGCATGGTACTGGCCGCTTCCGGTGACGGGCCAGGCATTTATATATTGAGCCCCGATGCCGGGGCTGAACCGGGAATGAAGATTAAATGAATTTGATAATTTACATCCCTGTAGCTGCCGTCCTGCCCGGCTTCCCTGCCGATCGCTTGCAGAACTGCGTTTGTCCACCGGACAAACGGTTTCTGCTCGCCCCGATGCCGGCGCAGAATCTGGAATGAAGATCAAATGAGGCTAAATTGATGGTACATGTCTGAGTTCATACTCCTCATTTTCAGTGCCGCATTGGTCAATAACATTATTGTCCTGGGAATTATTGGCACTGATCCCGCGCTGGCCTTTATGCGCAGGATGGATGTTGCGACGGGACTCTGTCTTACCATGCTGGTGTTACTGCCACTGGTGTCAGTTTCCGGTTATCTGCTTGATCACTGGATATTGGTACCCTTACAGCTCGAATATTTTCAACTCCTCGTTTTCGTCTCTACTGTTATTCTCATAACACTGTTACTGAAACACTATGGCCATCGCATCAACAAAAAACTGGATGCGCGGATCAATGTTTTTCTGCCATTTGCCGGGATTAATACCACTGTGCTGGGTACGATGCTGCTGAATCAGGAACTGTCGATTACATTTTTAAAATCGCTGGCCTTCGGTATTGGTTCAGCGTTGGGTTTTTCTTTCGTGCTTTTACTCATGACCGCTGCCGTTGAACGTCTGCAAGTCGCCGATGTGCCAATACCGTTCAGGGGGTTGCCCATCGTACTGATCACACTGGCCATGATATCCATGGCATTCATGGGCTTCAGCGGTTTAATTAACCAGTAATATGACGGGTATCCTGATTGTCCTGGCCTTCACCGTCGTGATAGCGGTGTTGCTATATTACAGCAGGGGTGAAGTACCTGAACAGGAAAAACTGGTTGATATTATTGATTCCCTGTTACCACAAACTCAATGTGGCCAGTGCGGCTATCCGGGTTGCAAACCCTATGCCGATGCCATCGTCCATAACCACGCTGACATTAATCAGTGCCCACCGGGCGGCAGAAATACGATAAGGCAACTTGCAGACTTGTTGGGTGGTGAGATCAAACCTTTGAATCCGGCACATGGCAAGGCCGGACCCAAGAGGGTTGCTTTTATCGATGAAGACATCTGCATCGGTTGCGTTAAATGCATCAAGGCATGTCCGGTAGATGCGATCGTGGGCGCGCCTGAACAGATGCATACCGTGATCACACTTGAATGTACCGGTTGCGAACTTTGCGTCGCACCGTGTCCTGTGGATTGCATCAGTATGCTGGTATTTGTCCAGGGCGGCCGGCGCGTCAAACTGGGCCCGGCAATGAGAACGTCGTCATGAACAGGGAACTGTATCCTTTTCCAGGAGGATTACAGATACCACCTCATAAGGAATTATCAAATGCCAAGACATCGCTGATCACACCATTACCGGACAGCATCATTCTGCCATTGCAACAACATATCGGAACACCGGCTGTCCCGCTGGTGAAGACCGGTGACAAGGTACTCAAGGGACAGATCATTGCACGCGCCGATGGTTATGTGAGTGTGCCCGTGCATGCCAGTACCTCAGGCAAGATTATTGATATTGGAAATTATACAGTACCTGATCCACTCGGCCTCAAGGCACCGTGTATCGTGATTGAACCGGATGGCGATGATGTGTGGTTTGAAATCAAACCGACACATGATTATGCCTCGATTGATCCCAAAGACCTGCAGGATGTAATCAGGGAAGCAGGGATTGTTGGTCTCGGTGGTGCCGGGTTTCCGGCCCACGTCAAACTCAGGGAAGGCACAGAATCAGCCGTTGATACATTGATTATCAACGCTGTCGAATGCGAACCTTTTATCAGTTGTGATGACCGCCTCATCCGTGAAAAGCCGGGTTACATCGTTAATGGTACGCGCATGATCAGGCATGCGATCCAGGCCAAACATTGTGTCATCGCACTCGAAGCAGACATGCCTGAGGCTTATGCCGCACTCAAGGAATTGATCGATGATGATATTGATCTAATCCAACTGCCGGTGAAATATCCCCAGGGTGGTGAACGGCAACTTATCAAGGTACTCACCGGCATGGAAGTCCCCAGCGGTGGTTTGCCAATTCATATAGGTATTGTGATGCATAATGCAGCTACTGCTGCTGCTGCCTATCGTGCCGTAATCCGTGGTGAGCCATTGATATCACGTTATGTCACCGTGTCAGGTGAAGTAAATGACCCGAGAAATCTGCAGGTGTTGCTTGGGACACCGGTCAAACATTGTGCGGATCAATGCGGTTATGAAGACAAAGAAGGACAAGCAATCATCCTCGGCGGCCCGATGATGGGTATGTATGTGAATAACATGCACATGCCCGTGATCAAAACAACCAACTGTGTGCTGGTCACCTCCACCTATAATAAAAGCCCGGAAATGCCCTGCATACGCTGTGGTCAGTGTGTGGACGTGTGTCCGGAAAAATTATTGCCACAGCAGTTATTCTGGCACGCGCACGCAAAAAATTATGATCGTCTGCGTGAATACCATCTGTTTGACTGCATTGAGTGCGGTTGTTGTTCCTTTGTCTGTCCAAGCAATATCCGGCTCGTTCAGTATTACCGTAAGGCCAAACGGCAGATCACACAGGACGAACAGACACGGTCGGGTGCAGATCACGCGCGTGAACGGTTTATTGCACGAAATGCGCGGCTCGCCAGGGAAGAACAGACACAAAATAATGAATTACTGGCAGGAAGCGATATAGGCGAGCTGGATAAACAGGCCTTTATTCAAGCTGCAGTCGAAAGGACCCGGGCGAAACGTGCACAGTTGGGTAAACAGGAAAATTCTGATGATGACCAGGAATGAAACAGTAATTATCAGCTCTCCCCATCTGCACGCAGTAACTTCCATTAATCACGTCATGACCCGGGTGATCTATGCACTGATACCCGGCATTCTTCTCTCGGTCTGGTTCTTCGGATCGGGTGTCCTGATTCAAAGTCTGCTGGCTGTGTTATTCGCGCTCTGCGCCGAGGCCCTGATGTTATATCTCAGGGAAAAACCTTTGCGGTTATTTTTATTTGATGGCAGCGCAGTGGTCACTGCCTTATTGTTTGCGCTGTGCCTTTCTCCATACACGCCAGTCTGGGTTAATTTTACCGGGATCTGTTTTGCCATTATCGTTGCCAAGCATCTCTACGGCGGAATTGGTTATAACATGTTCAACCCGGCCATGGCGGGATATGTCTTCGTGTTGTTGTGCTTCCCGGTCAACATGACAACCTGGCCGCTGCCCGCTGGTATTACCGATCAACAGGCGACCCTGTTGCAAATATTATCAATCATCTTTACCGGACCATCATCATTAGAAAACTTTGACAGTTTAAGTGGCGCTACAACACTGGGGTGGACGAAATCACAATTGAGTGGCATGTTTATGATTACCGAGATTCGTAATTCTCCCCTGTTTGGCTCATTCGCTGGTAAGGGTACGGAATGGATCGCAGTGGCCTGGCTGTGTGGCGGAATATGGTTACTCATACAACGCATTATCAAATGGGAGATGCCGGTATTCTTCATCGGCACCGTATTTTTAATCAGCCTGTTGTTCTACTGGTACGACAGTAGTATTTATCTGTCTCCGGTACTCACACTTTTTACAGGCGGCATCATGCTGGCTACGTTTTTTATTATTACTGATCCAGTAACCGCCTCTGCCACACCACGCGGCAGGATTATTTATGTGATCGGCATCGGACTGCTCACATATATAATAAGAACGTGGAGTGCCTATCCTGACGGGGTTGCCTTCGCAGTATTGTTGATGAATGCGGTCGTCCCCCTGGTTGATAACTACACCCGTCCCAGGGTATTCGGTGAAATTAAGCATGGATAAGACCGGCTTACGATCGGCCAGAGAGATAATAATTCCGTTGGTGTTGCTGACATTAGTATGTGCTGTTCTGTTATATATTTCGAACAAATTAACCCAGGAAAAAATTACCGCCAATGCCAGAGAATTACAACTCGGCATAATCAATTCTGTCATGCCCCTGCCCCATAATAATCAATTATATGATGATTTTATTGAAGTCTCCGAACCCGGTTATTTTAGAAATGCGGATACCGTCATCGTATTCAGGGCACGCATTAATGGTCAACCGGTTGGTGTGGCGCTTTTGCCGGTCCTCGCGAAAGGTTATAACGGCAATATACAATTGATCATCGGCATTTCTTTCGACGGCACCCTGCTTGCAGTGCGTACAATAAAACACAATGAAACAGAAGGATTGGGAGACCATATCGATCACAACAAATCGGACTGGATAAACCGGTTTTCCGGGCTTTCACTGGACAATACACCACTTGAAGACTGGTCAGTGAAAAGTGACGGCGGCAATTTTGACCAATTAAGCGGTGCAACTATTACATCACGTGGTGTAATCAATGCCGTACGAAAATCACTGGAATATTACAAACTCAACCGCGATAGACTATACTAGAACCTGTCTCGAAATTAAATACCTTCCCCCCTGACAGGGGGGAAGGAGTGATTGCAAATTTTCCCGTCAACAACGCCGGAAAATAATTTCGAGACAGGTTCTAGGTATAGATGTAAATATATTGTAATAAGCCTGGTAAAAAATCTTTCCGGTACAACCGGGGCGATTGTAGAATACCTTCGCAATCACCCGGATTTTTTTGTGCTGCATCCTGAATTAATCCCTGACCTGATTATCCCGCACACGACAGAAGGAAATGTTACTTCACTGATAGAATATCAGGCATCAAGATTGCGCCAGCAGTTTTCTGAACTGCAAAGCATTGTTGATGAAAAGGAATCCGGCTCTGCCGGAAACAGGAAATTTGCTTCCGGCATACATGCGTTGTCACTGGAACTGCTTGCCTGTACATCTCCTGATGCACTCTACAGTTACCTGCAGAAAGGTTTGAAAACACATTACTCCGCAAACAGGGTTCTTCTCCTGCTGTTTTCCAAACCTGACGCACCTGAAAACCATCGCGGCATGCGTTTCATGGATTCAAACTCAAAATTAAGGTTCATGTTCACGGAAATATTTCACCGCAACAAACCGTTGTGCGGAAGTTTGCAGGAAGAGCATCTGGTTGAATTATTTGAATGCGATATAGATTCGATTAAATCCACCGTGCTGTTGCCTATGGATCATACCCATTGGCAAGGGCTGCTGGTGCTGGGTTCACATGAACAAAACCGTTATAGTCATGGTTTTGAACTGGATCTTCTGGTATTTCTGAAGGACATCGTTTATTTCAAGATTCATAGCTTTACGGCAGATACGAAATACCCACACCAATAGCTGCACAGACGACAATTAGTCCCGGGATGCCCACCCGGTAATAAAATAATGCGATAAATGCACCGATGCCGATCAGCAGGGCCGTCCATTCAAATGATCCTGCCATTCCTTCCGGCCATAACACGTGATATGCAAACATCACTGCCAGATTAAGAATCACGCCAACTACCGCGGCAGTTATCCCCGTCAACGGTGCGGTAAAACCAATTTCATGCCGGGTAGCCTCGATGGCAGGAGCGCCGATAAAAATAAACAGGAATGATGGCAGAAACGTAAAGTACGTGACCAGACATGCGGCAATGACACCGGCATATATCAGTTTGTCCGGGCCGAATACCTCTGTTGTCCAGCCGCCAAGAAAGCCGATAAAGGCGACGACCATGATCAACGGGCCGGGTGTGGATTCACCCAACGCCAGACCATCAATCATTTGTGTGGCTGTCAGCCAGCCATAATATTCAACACCACCCTGATACACGTATGGTAAAACAGCATAGGCGCCGCCAAAGGTAAGTAATGCTGCCTTGGTGAAAAACCATCCCATCTGTGTCAACGCACTATGCCACCCGTATTGATAAAACAAAAACAGCATCGGAATTATCCATAGCATCATTCCATACAGGCAGTAACGATAAAGATGGTTCCGGTTGAATTTCGCATGTTCCGGCACAGGTGTGTGATCATCAATCAGGGCCGGGCCATAGGATTTTTCTTTTGCACTATGCGAATTCCCTATAACAAATTTATCGGGTGCAATCCTGGAGCCCATATAACCAAGAATTGCTGCACTCAAAATAATTAACGGAAAAGGAATTTTGAGTATGGCAATGGAAACAAATGAGGCAGCAGCAAACAACACCAGCACAGGATTTTTGAGCACCCTGCTGCCGATGCGACAGGCAGCGAACACAACTATTGCTGTCACCGCAGGTTTGACCCCGTAAAGTATTGCGGCCACGGCGGAAACATCATGATAGGCGACATACATCCAGCTTAATGCGACCAGGATAAACAGCGACGGTAATACAAAAAGTGTGCCTGCTACGATACCGCCCCACACACCATGCATGAGCCAGCCGATATAGGTGGCCAGTTGTTGCGCCTCAGGGCCCGGCAGCAGCATGGTGAAATTCAAGGCATGCAGAAAGCGATGTTCGGAAATCCAGCGCCTGTCTTCGACAAGATCCTGGTGCATCATGCTGATTTGTCCGGCCGGACCGCCGAAACTGAGGAAACCGAGTTTCAGCCAGTACCAGAATGCTACACGAAATGAGACTGGTTTAATTTCCATATTGGAAGGTTGATCTGCCGAGGGCATAGAATAAATATACAGTGGCTGATCATTTATTGTCATTTCGAACACATGTGAGAAATCTTAAAATGTCTGGCAAGATTTCTCCCTTCGGTCGAAATGACATATTATTCCGGCTCAATTCATCGATTGGCGAACGCCGTAAAGTTTTGCATAAAGACCGTTCTGTGAAAGCAGTTCACGATGACTGCCTTGTTCGCTGATGGTTCCGGCTTCAAAAACATAAACCTGATTGGCCTGTTTGATTGCGCTTAACCGGTGTGCAACAATCAATGTTGTGCGATCTTTCAGGAAATCATTCATGGCCATGTGTAACTGGTATTCCGTTTCCGCGTCCAGCGCTGATGTCGCTTCATCCAGTATGACTACTTTGGGTTCGCTCAATATCATGCGTGCAATCGCGATCCTTTGCCGCTGACCACCCGACAGTCTGACTCCCTGACGGCCTACCATGGTGTCCAGACCATTTTTCATGGCTGACACCGTCTCTTTCAGTTGTGCGATTTCCAGTGCCTGCCAGAGATCTGCATCCGGTAATGGTCTCCCAAGCGTCAGGTTCTGGCGCACCGTATCATTAAACAATGCGGGATGCTGCAACACCGTGGCCACATTTTCACGCACGACATTCAGTCCTATCTGTGTTACCGGAACACCATCGTAATAAATCATACCTTCGCGTGCTGTATAGAGTCCGATCAATACCTGCACGAGTGTGGACTTGCCCCCGCCACTTGCCCCAACCAGTGCAACTTTTTCACCGGGATTGATCGTGAGATTGATCCCGTTCAACACATCCGGGCCATTGCCATAGGCAAAATAGACATTCTCGATCTTTATGAAAACCGTATCCTTGTCTTTAAACGGATCGATGATGTGTGGATAGTCCGGTTCCTGGTGTAGATCGAGCAAACGATTGATCCGGTTTAATGCGGCCTTGGCACTGTACCAGGCATACTGGATGTTCAGGATTTCCTGCACCGGCGCCATCATGAACCAGAGATAACCGAATACGGCAAACATCAGACCAATAGACAAACCGGAGAAAAGTACCATCATCATGGAGACGGCACGGAAGATATCAAAGCCAAACAGGAAGATGACAAAACTCAGCCGGTTTGCCGCATCGCTTTTCCATGTATAGGCAATACCATGATCCTTCACGTCCCTGGCCTGATCGACGATCTGCAAGATGTAATGCCGCTCGCGGTTGCTTGCGCGTATCTGATGTATGGATTCCAGCGTTTCAATCAGGGATTGTTGAAATACGGCAAAGGCCGCATTCTCCCTGCTTTTGAGTTCCTTTACATGTTTGCCCAGTACCATGGTGAAATAGATCACGATCGGGTTGGCAAATAAAATCAACAATGCCAGTTGCCAGTGTATCCATAATAATACTATTGCTACACCAATAATCGTAAGCACAGCAATCAGTAAACGGCTAACCGTGGAACCGACAAATTGATCGACTGTATTCAGATCAGTTACAAAATAGGAAGCCACCGTACCGCTGCCCAGCGTTTCATATTCGGCCATGGATACTTTTTCCAGCCGGGCAAGTAATGACTGCCTGATCCGGAATATCACATCTTTTGAGATAAACGTGAATTGTCTGGCCTGCCACACATTCAGTAACAATGCAGTCAGTCTTAAGATTACCGTCAGAAACAGGACAGCGGTAATATATAATACCGGGGTATGCCATCCAGCCGGTGTAATTGAATTGATCGTGTTGACCACATAGCCCGGCTGGTCCAGCAACACTTCATCCACCAGCAAGGGTAACAATAATGGCACCGGCACACTGGCAATGGTCGCAAGTATAGCAATCACATTGGCGAATATGATTTCCCGTTTGTGTTCCGTGGCCACATTGATGATATAACGCCAGTCATACACCGGCGTTTTATCCTGGCGTCCGGTAATTATTTCCAACTGGCTTTTTTTGTTAGGGTCATTCATTGTTAAATTATTTAAACCATTCCAGTGCCGGTTCATCCATCATGGCTGCCTGTTCTCTTAATGTCAGTATATGATCCTGCCAGTAATGTGTGGTATTAAAATACGGAAATGCCAGTGGAAAAGCCTGGTCATTCCAGCGCCTCGCAATCCACGCTGCATAGTGCATCATACGCAATGTCCTTAATGCCTCGATCAGGTGCACTTCACGTGCATCAAAATCACAGAATTCAGTATATCCTTCCAGTATATCGGCCAGACGTGCAGTCATGTATGCCCGATCACCGGACAGAAACATCCACAGGTCCTGGATGGCCGGGCCGGTACAGGCATCATCGAAATCCAGTATAAAAGGCGTGCCATCACGCCAGAGAATGTTGCCATGATGGCAATCACCGTGTAAACGGATTTTCCTGACATTACCGGCGCGTTCAAAACAATTCTGTATCCTTATTATAAGATCTTCACATAATGTCTGATATGACTGCTCCAGTTCTACCGGAATAAATTTATTAGCCAATAAAAAATGACTGGAACCGATACCCATGGCCTGGATACTCAATGCTGACCGGAATGCAAATGCCTTGCTGGCTCCGATACTGTGTATACGGCCAATGAACCTTCCCAGTTGTTCCAGCTGTTCCGGATTGTCAAGTTCCGGGGGACGCCCCCCCTTGCGCGGATACAGGGCAAACCTGAAATGATCATAATGATGCAGGGTGTCTCCTGCCGGACTTGCAATTGGCGCAATAACCGGTATTTCGTGTTGGGCCAGTTCCAGCGTGAATTGATGTTCTTCCAGGATTTGTTCATCTGTCCATCTTGCGGGCCGGTAGAATTTTGCCACGATCGGTTCAGCATCATAGATGCCAACCTGATAGACCCGGTTCTCATAACTGTTCAATGCAAAGATACGTCCATCACATTCATAACCAATACCTTCAATCGCATTCAGTATCTGATCCGGGCCAAGATTTACATAGGAATCAAGTATTTCGTCAGTTGCCATGCCATTATTGTAACAGCACAACACTGACACCTATTATTAATAAATAGTCCGGCAATAATCAGGATTATAATTTCCAAACACTTCTCAAAACCGGAGAATGTCTGTGGTTCTTGATAAACAGATTCAATAAGATGTATTTAACCTGAAAAGCTTGTGAAATTACCATGACTGTGGATCTATCCAGCCTCACTGCGGATGCTGATAGTGGAGATATTGAAGCGCAATTACAGCTGGCCGAACTTTACGAGATTGGTTTCGGTATTCCCATGGATCACGGCCAGGCGTTGTACTGGTATCACAAGGCGGCAAATCTGGGTTCCGCTAAAGCCCAGGCGCACCTTGGCCGGTTGTTCATTAAAGGTGAGGGCGTCCCCGAAGACTATGTTGAGGCAATACGCTGGCTGCAGCTGGCTGCAGATCAGGATGATCCCTCTGCCCAGGCCAGTCTGGCCTGGTGTTACCAGAAAGGAATGGGGACGGAAAGAAATATCAAAACCGCCTTTGAATGGTATGTCCGTGCAGCAAAACTTGGACATGCAGGTGCCCGCTATAATCTGGGTTACATGTATGCCAATGGTTATGGTGTTGACCGCGATGATCGCATGGCCATCGAATGGTATACGAAAGCGGCAGAACAAGGTCATCCCAAAGCGCAACTGAATGCAGGATTGATGTATGTACAAGGAATTGGCACAACAAAAAATCTTGAGGAAGGTGCCAGATGGTATCTGGAAGCGGCAAAACATGGCTATGCCAAGGCACAATATAATCTTGCTTTGGTGTATGCCGGGGGCCATGGTGTACAACAAAATGACAAAGAGGCTTTCCGCTGGCAGACTGAGGCTGCACATCATGGCTACCACCGGGCACAATTCAACCTGGGTTTGTTATATATGCATGGCCTTGGAGTTGAACAGGACTACGCACAGGCAATGAAATGGTTTACGCTGGCAGCAAAACAGAATTACGGCAAGGCATTCTATCAATTGGGGAAAATGCACGCCGGGGGAATGGGAACCGATACCAATGAAATCGAAGCTGCAAAATATTTTCAGATGGCGGCTGAATCAGGTTATGCGAAGGCACAATACCGGTTAGGGCGTCTGTATGACAAGGGTCAGGGTGTTGAATGTGATCATGCCCTTGCTGCAGACTGGTATAAAAAGGCAGCCCGGCAGGGTAATACCAGGGCCCAATATGTACTGGGCGTGCATTATGCGCGCGGGCAAGGGTTAGAAAATAATTTAATCAAGTCCTGTGCATGGTTGTTGCTGTCCCAGGAAGCTAATGATCCTTTGTATCGTGAAGTCCTGCAGAAGGTAACCGCCAGGATGGATGATGAGCAGATTCATGAAGCGAAAAAACTCGCTCACAATATTCAGGAAGAATATGGCATTAACCTTAAAGTACGGGTGAATCAATAGTGAGAGCATGCATACGTTCATTTTTCCTTGCATGTCTGTTCTTTTCAAACGTCAACCATCTCAGGATATCGCGGTATTTTCTGATATTCCCCACATAACGTACCGGCTCATACCAGCGCACCGGTTCATTCTGCAGTGATGGCTGCCAGTTTTCATTGCTCAATTTTATTAATGATTTCATGACATCATTCCAGCTATCAGGGTTGGCGCCATTCTTCTGAGTAATAACACGCACATGTTCCAGATGTTGCAAACCAAGATTATAAGCTGCAAGCGCAAACCATATGTTATCAGGATAGGGGATCCTTTCCGGTATCTTGTTCAACAAGTATTTAAAATAACGGGCTCCTCCATCTACGCTCTGCCCTGGATCAACACGATCAGCAACACCAAGATACTGCGCAGTATCCTGTGTAAGCATCATGAGTCCGCGTACACCGGTAGGCGAGCGTGCCGAAGGTTGCCAATGTGATTCCTGATAACTCATGGCCGCGAGCAGGGTCCAGTCAAGATCATAACCAGCAGCAATTGTTTTGAACAATTCTTCGAACTCCGGAAGACGTTCATCGATACGGGCCAGGAAGGCACTGGTGTCTACATAGTCGAATGCAATGACATGCCCAAAATACCGTTCAACCAGCCTGTTTAATTCTCCGGTTTCTTCCAGTTCTTTGAAAAATTCAGTGATGGCCATATGCAGATTTTCATCATCACGATACAACCAGGCTACCGGTTGTGGCTTTGTAATATCAAAAGCAACACGAATGTCCGGATAAAGATGTTTGTAGATATTGACCTGCCGCGCATCGGCCACAGCAGATTTTATCTCACGATATTGCACCATACGTAACAGGGCATCGATATCCCTGTCATAATATGCATTCCAGTTCACTTGTGGATACTGGCCCTTCAATATTTCCATTTGTGTCAAACTTATCGCTGGACTCTGATTATTCACATCTGAAATGTTGGCTGGTCTCTCATCCCCTTTCCTGTAAATGAGTTGCTGTGGAGAACTATAATAGGCAGGCCCGAATTTCAGGTTGCCCGTTGGTTTCACGTTCATCAGCGCGGCCCCGCCAATAGATGCCTTGTTATTCATCACCATATCGATTACTTCATGAGAACGATTTACTGTAATGAGTTTCAAATTAACATCAATGCTTTCAGCGAATCGTTTTGCCAGTTCATACTCAAACCCGGCAGGGCCAGTGGGGCTTTCGTAATATGTGGCAGGACTCTCCAAAGTGGCATATCGCAATTCCTTTGATGCAAGTATATGGTCCCAGTCCAGCCTGGTATCAGCACATCCGGCCATGCTTAAAAAAATCAATATCAGGCCTGTACCCCTGATACCATAAAGCTTCTGAAATTTCATATTAGATCCTGTTCGAACCCGGACATTGGATATTGTGATCGTCGGACAGTTTCATGTAAAAATAATTTTTGTCTTCACTGACGTATGTATAATTACCTATCTCATTGATTTTCAATGGTACAGGATTCTGCTTTATGCATTAATTGTGTAGAATCATGATATGGAGAGGTGCCAGAGTGGTCGAATGGGGCGGTCTCGACAAATCGGCAGGATTGCCGATTTGCACGCACGAAGTGCGCCCGTAGGGCGAGGCATACGGATATGCCGAGTGTAAACCGTTGTACGTGCATTTATAGAAACAATGGTTTCAGATTTGAAAACAATTTATATAAATACGGAGAGGTGCCAGAGTGGTCGAATGGGGCGGTCTCGACAAACCGGCAGGATTGCCGATTTGCACGCACGAAGTGCGCCCGTAGGGCGAGGCATACGGAC